>Ga0116229_10011666_pt1 | contig 12887 bp, 13 predicted proteins | sample S1TSphgellanicum_3_FD_87313 | JGI IMG/M metagenome (GOLD analysis project Ga0116229, IMG submission 87313) | Host-associated microbial communities from peat moss isolated from Minnesota, USA - S1T2_Fc - Sphagnum magellanicum MG | ecosystem: Host-associated > Plants > Peat moss > Unclassified...
ATTTATTTTGGAAACATGAAGGAACAATCTATGAGACTACATCCCTGAGAATAGTATAGTGCAACAGTCTAGAGACATTCCAAAACAGAAAAAAAAGTGGTCAAAAATCTTTGCAACATAAAAACCTAAGGCCAATCAGCCACATTTTGAGGCACATCACATCTTCTAGAACTATGTGTGATTCACATGAAATAGTTGTGGGGACACCCAAAGTTCAATTTTAATTTTTTTCGATGATGGGCCTCTTTAATTGGCCCTTCATCAAAATTAATTTTGGTGACTGGCCTCTTTAATTGGCCCATCACCACACCAATTTTTTTATTAAAAAAATCACACTTAAATGCAAAAGTGTCCTTTTTGTTTCACAGTTTTAAAAAAGATGTCACATTCTTTATAGTTCTTTTTTTGCATGTCTAAAAATTGCCAATTGAATTGTGCACAAAACTGGACCCCTTCACTAATCAGCCTACAAGAGGCCAGAATGAACTACCAGTCTCGCACTCACTAGCGCACCATGATGTGTGATGGATGATGTGTGGATAGGAAACACTTTTTCGTTGTATTCCTATCCAATAGGTAATCATAGTAGCAAACTTTTATGTAGGATGCAGGCCAATGTGGGGGACCTTCATGGGGTATCACCCCATCTTTGGGCCTCAAGAACTTGTAAAGTATGAGCGCAACCTGATGTGTATACGTTATGAGAAGTTGTGAAGCACTGGGAGACATTGCCTAGTGTATTTGGAGGGCACATCATATCCATGATTATCTGTCCTAGAAAAGAGGAAGGATCCTAAACCTATTCCTTCAGATGACAGAGAAATTGCTCCTACTTGTGTATTGTAGGTGTAAGATCCGTTCAAGTCTTAAAAGAGTAAGCATAACAACCCTCCCTTGCCTTTCCTATGCTTCGTGATCTGTGTATGTTTAAGTTTATAATAACACTCACCTCATGCTTTAAGATGGTAAACCCCAAGGGCAAGGACACTCCCAAAATGCAGAGGTCTGGACTCCAGGGCCGGGGACATTCCCAAAATGCAGAGGTTTGGACTGGAGTCCTAAGCCTTTCATTTTGGGTATGCCCCACCCTAACCCTCTAGGCCAAAATTCCCTCCCACTACAGAGTAGGCATTTATAGACTTGATTTAGTGAATTTCGTTCCCACTCCTAAAAAAGTTGTAGGTATATGATCCCTCCTTTGGGAAAGAGTAAGGATATTCATGGAAATAAAGGTGCACTCCACATATACACTGGGAAATTTCTGGGAGTGAATTTCCTTTAGGGGTTCAAAAAATAAATAAAATTGTCCAAATTGAAAACCAAGACAAAAGCAGCAGTCTGTGTGCATGCTTTGATTTGTCTGGTGTCTTTTGCTCCTCCCCTCACGTTGCGCCTGCACTGCTTGATTCATCATCTGATTATTATTATGATTCTACAGAAGTTGACATGAAAATTTGGAAATGAAGAAAAACTGTCAAATATTATTGTAATTTCCCAATAGTGTTCATTACTAATATATTAAAATTCTCATTTATAATACCTAGAAATATGATAGACTATAATTGAACAATTTGACATATTAAAAAATTGAAGGTCATATTCTAGATAGAAAAAAAATTATTACCTATTCCAATAAAGAAATGTGCACAAATGGTTTCTAGAATTCTAGATTGGAGCAAGGAGAGCCCTAGTTATAATTTTCCCAATAGTGTTCATTTACTACCAATATAATAATAACTCTTGTAGCTGTTCACTCGGACACCTAGAAACAACAAAAATGCATAATAAATTGAGATTCTCAATTACAGGGAAAATTCTAGCAAGTAGTATTCATGTCATAAGGTTATGAGTATTACTTAAGTGAGAGAGCATTTATTGCATCTCAAGTCAACTCTGGTGATTGCAATAAATGAACTGGCCATGTCTTCACTGCTCCATGCCGTCTAGTCCAACAATTTACTACTAGGGTAACCCTAAACCCTACTCCTGCCTGGCTTCTTCCCTGCTAGCCTATGTACTACAACGGGGTGAAAGTCAAGCTTCCAAAGCTGAAGGTGCAGAGTTACTACTCAAATAGAAAGCCACCCTTTTTACTTGAATTGCTGTGATCTTCCCTGCCTTATAATTCTCAACTCCAGAAAAACTGAGTGTAGCTGGTACCCATATATATCTCTCTACTTCCTTATGGACTAGGTAACCCGTGGGTATGTACAGGTTATGGATAGTAGTTGAGTTGTTGTGGCACCTCGATTTATCATCATCATTGTCACAGCCACAATGAAAGCAGCACCCACCAGTGCACCATGAGAGATGGATGGTAAGTGGTCAGGAAACAATTTTCTGTTCAGTTCCAGTTCCCTAGCTAACCATGGTGGTTAGCTCAGTTGCTTTTGGAAAAAAAAAAACTACCTACTTACTAACAACCCACTTACAAAGCAGGTTGTTAGTAGGTAAGTAGTAAAAAACAGCCCTTATCTATTTATAAACCATCTACTTACCTAGTGGTTATCTATTTTCCTACCTATCTATCTACCTATATATGAGACCTTGTCTTACAGAATTGGTTACCAAGGTGAAACCAAATATTAACTCAGTGGAGGTTTATGCACAACTGAGTAATAACATGCATCCAGTGGATGGTGCCTTGGTGGGTGGTGGTTCACCGTGGCCCATGCCTGCCTTCACTATTCACGATAACCAGTGCACTCCAGCTGGTTATCACATTAACTAGCCATTTTGAGAATTGAGATGCCCTCTTTTCATCCATGCTGAGAGAGAGAGAGAGAGAGAGAGAGAGATTATGAAGTATTCATCCAAGAAACAAGGTTCATGGAATCATACTGAGGGTGGTTAACTTGTGTTAACTAGTAGGGTTGTTAATGAAACAAAGGTCAAAGGTTATGGGTTGTAACTTGTTACCTTGCAGCCAATCATAACCTCGAGATTCTCATGCACACGAGATGGCTGCATATTCCACTCTGAGTGTGTTAGGGGGGGGGGAAGGAAGAGAGGGATAGAGCAAGAAAAAGAGAATGGGACTTCACTAAAATTCTTCTGGTCACATGAGACTAAAATTATACAGTCTAAAATGGACTTACCTTTAGATTTCAAAAATTAATGGATAAGTTTTTCAAATGGTTTGCACATTCCATGCAAAAAATTCAATCAGGTTTTGTGAATTCCATGCAGTGTTGTTGTTTTGCTTCTTCTTTTTTTTTTTTGGGTTAAGAAAATTGCAGTTTTTCTGAGAGTTTTTTTCCCCTTTTTCTTGGGCATTTATTTATATATATTTTGACAAGAGTACATACTTTTTCTCTGAAAAGATTTATATCATGTATATATACAATGTGACAATAATGGTACAGGTAGAGAGACTTCAGAGTTTGGGTGGAAAGTTTTGTCTTTTGTTTTTTTTTCTTGAAAGGAGAAAAAAGGGCATTATTCCAAAGAGTCTGGAAATGGTGGAAAGTTTTTGTTTACAAAACTTGTCTGAATTGTGTGATCATAATGTAAAGCACAATTGTCGTGCAAAAGTGTCAAAAAAGAATGAAATAGAAAGCAGATCACAGTTCTAAACCACAAAAGCATGAGCCAACCCACACAAGGTTTCAAATTGCAGTTTCTATTACCCCCCAAAAAGAGACAATTGTGAGTATTATTGGTGTTTGTAGTGACTTAACAGTATACCCAGTCCCAGCAAAACCCCAATTCTTTTGGGGATTTACCCGGGAGGTTTGAACCAGCTTAGGGTGGGTATTAGAAATTGACCAAACCCCATTGGGTATCAGGCTGAGTATCAAAGTTGATAATCATGGGCATGAAAAAACCAAATACCTTGTTATTATATATAACCAAGCTTCTCAATTTTTTGTGTGGTGATAAAGTCAAATAATTGCCTAGAAAACTGCTAGGTCTTTGCTGCTTCTTTCATGAAGCCAGGAAGTTATTCGATTTTTAAATTATTCAAATACCCAGAATTAGTGGGTATAGAACGTCAAATACCCACCCCACACTCGTTTGAAGAACCAATGTTGGCTAGGTTAGTAGGGGTCTTTAGAGGAGTCTAACGCTTTTTATATATATAACAGATGATGGTTCTGGCTTTGAGAAACAAAATTCTAAAACATTAAAACACATTGGTTCCAAGGCTGGGCCCTGGGCTTGCCTGTTGAAAGAGCATCTTACACAAATTTTGAGTGACCTTTCCTTTCCTTGCCTTGGGTAGCCAAAACAAATTCCTACTTGTGTTATGTACCTGGTGGGTTGCTAATGGAGGGAAGGTCAGACGAACCATTCCCTGTCAATTGTGTACCCAATCGGCTACTCAGAAATAACTTAAAATCCAAGTAAGTTACGTCCAAAAAAAACCCGTTGGTTCAACTTGGCATATTGCTACCTTCCCCCCCCCCACCCACACCCTTCGGCCCCTCCCCCCAATCCCCAAATGAATGATTAAATGCTAAGGAGATCTTGAAGTTTGAAAGTAGATTTTGTTTCTTCCAACAATGAGCGCCACAAATGTCACTCCAGGCAAGGTCATTACTACCACTCATGTCTCCATAACTGTCAAACTACCTAAACCTTGGTTTAGTTAGGTTTATAGGTTTTACACACCACACCCATCACCCTCCCCCCATCAAAGCTCTTTCTCTCTCTCTCTCTCCCTCCATTGTTTTGCGAGAGTGTTGGAGCTTTGTTTGGATGCGTCTTGTTCCTGAAGAAGAGAAATTACACAGTTCAATTCAATTTTGAACTATTAGTTCTCTCAAGATATAACTTAGAAAACAACTTCAGTAATGATCTCTTTCTACAGTTCAAAATTAACAAACTCAATTATAATGATCCCTTTCTACCATTTCCATTGGTCCTCTAAAATTGCCACACACGTACCAAATATTATCTACATGTTTAACTATTAGTTCACTCAAGATAAATAAGGAAATAAAATTCAATCCAGCAATTTCATTGGCCACAACACTGTTTCTGCACACCTACACACAAACCTATTGAACGGCCTCTGTATATTAATATTAACACACTAGGCATAGGATATAACCCTTGTCTGTAACCAGATAGGGTTAGGATAGAGAGGCCAGTCATAGTACACTTAAGGTGGGGTTTCTCACCGTTTTGGCAGGAGGGCCCATTGTTTATGGTGTCCAAAGAATAGATGGAGCCCCCCTTTATGTGCATCTATGGCACTAAAAATCAGCAAAAATGGACTAGAGGCAAAAAAAAGTTATAGCCCCCCAAAGTAGGGGGGTGGGGGGGGGGGGTCATTTTTATAGAAAATTCTCAATCGAATAACTCACAATCTATTTCTGAACTCCTCAAAAGGAGTTGTTGCCTTTAGAGTTACAATATGATTTAAAGCTTAAGATGGTGATTTCAGAGCAGTTTAAATTGGATCAATTTGAAAAAAAAAAAAAAAGAGAAAATTATGCACTGATGAAGTAGGAAGGGTCAAAATAAAGAAAAATAAAATCACGCCTTGTAATTCGAAAAAACACATATTTTTTTACTGCTCTTTTTGGGCTGCTCCTTTGGCTTTGCATTTCAAAGATGATTTGTAAAGCTTGGGAAGGCACTCCTATAACATTTTAAATCACTCAAAATGGAGAAAAATTGAGAAAGATCTGCCAAAGTGTTCAACAGGCCGGTTTACCCTAATTAAATTTACAAAAGAGAGTAGATATTTAAGTTGCCAACTGCCCAGGAGTAATTCACCCTTCTTAGAAACCCCTCCCTAATTGTACCCCCCAATTGGTGGGTGTACCCATTACTACCAAGTAGTCAAAAGAATGATACAAACCACAATGTCAATGCAAGGCATAATAATGTCATATGCTTCCCAAGTTACAAACCAGAGTCCCAGTGGTTTTTTATTAATGAATTTTCTTAATGTAGCCCAAGTGGCGATCACCCATACGAAGATGTAGAAAAAAATGGCAACCATCCCTATGAAGATTGAGCCAAATCTGGCTATTAAGCCTAGGATATGAAGTACAAATTTTTAATCAAGCTTCTATATTTGTGGCTACACACATACTCAACACCAAATATAGAAATCAGGTAATTTTTACTTTTTTTTTTTTCCCGCTCACTTTCAGCAAATTCATTTTATGTCGGAATTATATATATAATTTTATTTAATAAAAAATTTAGTGTGAAAACCCAATCGATAATATATGTGATTCCTCCTTGTCAACCTTTTGAAATATACTTACCGTGTGGACCCTAACCCACACTCGTCCAATTCAAAGCTAATCCGCATATTTCATTCAAAGAGCCCAAAGTTTGGGTAGTTTGTGTGCATGCTTTTTCTCTCTATCAAGATTTCTCCCACCTATGGTCCCCAAAGGACTCAAAAAATTTATTTTAATAAAAAAATGATAATAATAATATCTATCTTTTGAGTCCTTTCCTCAAGAGAGAGTGAGGTATATTGTGAAGGTAAACTTCCCAATATGCCAATTGATTCAAGAGTGTGATTGGTCAACTATGGTTTGATGGATGAGAGTCATCCACGAGGACACTTCTGTGTACGGATAATGCCAGTGGGATGGGGGAAATGAAGTGAATTTTTCATTTGCTAGGTCGTTAAACTCTTAGGCCAAGTTTGACAGGCCAGGATTCACGGCACCTCGATTTGAGGCCACGCAATTTGGACCCAAACAGTAACTTCAAAAGTCGACCCAAACGCGGCATTTGAACCGACCCTTCAAATTTGAAACCCAACAGGGATCTTGTCACCTGGATTTGACATACCTATCCGACGTCCTGAAAGGGGTTTCTCAGTCGTTAAGTCCGGACTTGGTACCTGGACGAGGGCCCAAGATGGCACGAGCATATTTAATAATAAAATGCACCTCCGCGTGAAGAAGATTCAGAAAGAACTCCGTTTCTTTAACGTAGCAAGACCAAAAGTGGTCGGAGCTCAGACGACTTCATCCTTTCTTTTCTTTCATTTCGATTTCTTTCAATTTTCTTTCTTTCTTTCTCTCTATCTCGACCAAAGAAAAAAGTTTTGAAGAAAATTTCATTCCAAGTCCCGAAACATCAGCCCCAAAAAAGGCGGGGGGAAAAAAAAATTCTCTTGCAAACATATAAGTTACAACTTACATTGTGTAATATTTAGGGCGTAATAAATAAATAAATAAACCTGCTACCCCAAACTTTATTTGCCAGAACAAATTACTACAGGTTAGTATGAAGAGGTGGAAAGTTTACAGAGGGAAAATAAAAATTTAAAAAAAAGTAAAAAAAAAAAAAATCGTTTCTCACCTTTTCTTTTTCACTTTAAAAGACCCAACACTTTTTCCCCTTTACTAGGACCCAAGACAGGCTAACCTACCTCATTTGCAGGGTAGGTAGTAGGCACATACATACCTACCTGCCTAAAGGGCAGATAAAGGAAGGTAGGTAGATAGCTGACCTATAACTTTGACAAGTGGAATTGTACCGTATATCAAGAAGATCTAATTCAAGACCTGATTCAAGCAAGACGTGATTCAAGACGTGGTTCAAGACCTGCCTTTGCTGCCATCTCCAAAAGTCAGCTCCCAGTCAGAGAGACAAACAAAACACTCTGAGAGAGAGAGAGAGAGAGAGAGAGAGAGTTTTTGGCTGGCGGTTTGGTTCTTAAAGGATCTGCCGCCGAATGCAGTTTTGGAGCTCAGGATTTCTTCCACCATCATCATCATCATCATCTTGCAGCAGCAGCAGCTACACTGCATCCTATTGTGTTTGTTTGTTGTTATTGCTATTGTGGATTTTTTTGGTTTTTTTTAAAGGAAAATAATTTAGGTGCTTCTCTTTCTTTAGAGAGCTCAAGTCTAGCCTTTTTTTTGGACTCTGCTGAGCTTTCCATAACTTTGTGTGCTGTTCTTGTGTTTTTTTACTGTTGTTAGTTGATGTGGCTTTAGTGTTCTAGGGACTTGCTTTTTTTTTTGCCCCCTTTTGTCTTTCTTCTTTTTTTGCTTTGCTTTGCTTTGCTTTACACAAAAAGAATGTGGAGGTTGTGGATGAGACTCACTCAGTTGAATAATTTTTTGTTTTGTTTTAGGGGTGCGTGTGTGCCCATGCGCGCGCGCTTTGGGTTGTTGGGTCTTTGTTTATCTGCTGCTTTCTTACCCGGGTATGTCTTGCATTCTCATGTAATTGGGAGGGAATAGAGAATTGGGAAGTTTTTAGCAAGTTGCTTGCTTGTGGTGTTGTTGAGGTCGAAGGGATTCTGGCCTTTGTTGAGGTGGAAAGAAGGAAAAACGTGTTTTGTGGTTTTTGTTGAGGTGGAGAGAGAGAGAGAGAGAGAGAGAGAGCGCTCGGGCTGGGAGCTGCTTGATGGTGAACTGGGACTTCGTAAATGCACCAGCATTGTTGCAGCAGTAACCTGCGGAACGACAAATATTATAAGTGGACGTGCCGGCTTCTTTGTGTTTCCGGAGGTCCTGTAAGTTCAAGGACTTCAGCAATTTGCAACTCTGGAGCTTCTTGAAGGACTTCTTCCGCTCACGGGGGTTATGATGGGGGGCCTTGAGAATGACCTCGACAGGTTGATAAGATCATCAGCAGGTGGGAAGGATCATGTGCCAGGAGTTTCGCAGCATCACCATCAAGTAGCTCAACTCTCGGCCTGTGAGGATGTTGCCGCCGCCAGCTTCATGATGCTACAGCAGCAGCAGCAGCAGCAGGGACTTGCGAGCTTTACAGACGAGTTTCTTCTTAATCAGCTGCTAGCAGTGCCTAGTTCTCCCACCACGACTCCATGGCACAACCTCCTCATCTCAATGAACAATGATCCATTCTCTGGATCCGCGCCTTTTGCAACTTCTTCCAATGGAAGTCTCTTCTTGCAGCAGCTGCCAAAAGACTTGTTATACTCCGACCACCCCATTACCGACTTCCAAACCTCCTCCTCCTCCTGTGTGTGGGGAGGATTTCAAGCTGGGGAGAATCACAACAACATACCCAAAATTGGTAACTTTGACGCCGCTGCAATCCACGAGCAGCTTCTCAATACTACTACACCCAAGATGATCTCCTCCAGCGTCGTCGCCAGCAGCGCAAGAAGAAATCATCAGCTTCCGGGGCATCATCAAGCTTTAGGTGGTGATAAGCAGCAGCTCGCTGACGATCATGATTTCTCCAAGCGGCGGGCTTGCTCTTTTTCACAGCTGATCTCGCAGTTTCCTTCCTCTTCTTCTTCTCCATCTCCAGCTCCTCTTCCAGCTCCCTCAGGAGCAGGGGGAGCTTCCACCCGTCCCAGTACACCCAATTCTTCCATTTCTTCCGGCTCCTTTAGTGATGGACCTGAGGACGATGCGTCAAAACAGATTCCAGCTGCCCTTCTTGTTGGCCCGTCTGCCAGCAGCAGCAGCAGCAAGAGAAAGACGCCCGACCGAGCTATGAATGAGAATGAAGACATTCAATCGCCTGAGCTCAAAAGACCACAGTAAGTGCGCGAGCTCACAAGGAAAAAAACACCGCACTAGTCTAAGACTTTCTTCTAGCATTCTGGTTTTGAAAGACACTGACATGGTGTAGTAGAAGAATCTTGAAGAAGAAGAAGAAGCAGAAGCTTCAAGATCATAAGCACCCATTCTTTCTCCTTGCACTTGGGATCCATCCTTTTAGCCTTCTTCACCATCTTCAGCACTGTGGACTTTCAGTCAGCTTAGAAAGTTCAATTTTGTTTTCCATACTGGTTGCCCAAGACAAGTTCCTCAACACTTTTGTGTCTTGCATTCTGAGGAGCTTGGGCACCTCCTAATTCTCGATTGATAGTTTTTTGGGTTGATTTGATGGATTCTCTTACACAATACATATCAATCAATCATACCCCTTAGAGCTTGGCTTTGATGTCACTTTTGCAGATCAAACAAGCCTCGCAAGAAAGGACCCAAAAGAGTTCGTGAGCCACGTTATGCAATCCAAACACGCAGTGATGTCGAGATCATGGAAGATGGGTACAAGTGGAGAAAATATGGACAGAAAGCTGTGAAGAATAGTCCTCACCCTCGGTCAGCATCATCTGAACTTTTCACCTGTTTTTCCATCTTCTTTGCATCTGGGTGGGGTTTTTTTTTAAAAAATTCCTAGAATTGAGACTGTTTTCATGCCCAAGGAAAAACGTTCTTGAAAACTGTTTCTGCACGCTTTCACAACAAGCAGATTCAATGAACAAGTTCTTTTTAGTTTTAAGGTGCCTGGGTCTCTGGTGTACACTAGAGCACCAAGCAGCAGAGCTCATGATGAGACTCAAGCCTTTGAAGATTATAATCTTCATGAGAACTAGGCAGCAGAACTCATGAGAGACTCAAGCTCCTAAGATGATCTGGAGCTTCATTCACATATTAGCTTATTCTGGAAATTGTGACCTTTTTGACTTCTGTTCAAGGAGGTGCTTGGAGCTCTTGAAGCTTCAGGCAAAACCTTCATCTCTGGAAACTCATGAGGTTCAGATTGGTGGTTTGTCTGTTTTTTTGTTGGGTTTTCTGTCGGTGCAGGAGCTACTACAGATGCACAATCCCAAAATGTCCAGTGAGGAAAAGGGTGGAGCGGTCAGCTGAGGACACAGGGCTTGTCATTACAACATATGAGGGTACTCATACTCATGTAAGCCCTGCAACAAACTCGAGAACTTCCATGTCTGATGCACCTTCCCTGCCTGCTTCAGGAGAACATAGACCCGGTGGTGCAGCTTACCAACCTCCAACTTCAAGCTTTGGCCCATTCACATCTGCAAACTCTGTTCCTCCTCCCACATCCCACAGCAACTATGACTTGACTGTGCAAATTCAATCGGGAGCTCAGAGGGATCAGCTGCATGCATCATCAGCAGGTTCTGCCACATCAAGTTTGAGCTCTCAATTAGCTCAAGATATTCAGATGCATGGTGGTGGTGGTGGTGGTGGCAGTGGTTGCAATGGTGTTCTTCAAACCTTAAACAATGTTCTTCAGGAACCTGCTAGTTTGCCAAGAGGAGGCCATGGAAGCTTGCAAGAGTTGTTTACTCCTTGTATCCAAGATCTCAGCTTTCTTCAAGCCCAGCAACTACTACTGGGAGCTCAATCCAGTGACTGCCAAATGCTTATTAGAGCAGAGAATTTAAGAGATGAGAATTTTGGAGCTCATTGCATTCAAGGTGAAGATGATGATAATATTCTCAGAGCTTTGCAAATTCCATTTTGGACCCAGACTTCCTCCATTAACAACAGTGAACCTTTATCAACAACAATAACAACAAGAGGGATGGTACTAGCTGGGACTGATGATGAATGTGTCAGAGATCAATCTCCCATAAATGAAGGACTTTTAGGAGATGTTGTCAGACTTGGGGTGCGCTGGTAGCTGCAATGAAATTCAAACAATCAGTCCTAAATTGCAATCGAAAAAAACAAACAGATGGGCATTGCAAATGACTCTTCATAGCTGCCACCACCACCTCTCAAGAAAATTTTGGAAGAGCTCAAAAACTGTTACACACCATACTCTTGCTCAGGGTGAAAATTCTGTATGTAATTACCATGATTTGATTTCTGAGTTCCAAAGCTCTTTTAGTAATTGGTTTGTGAGTGACGATCTTCTCTCACGATTCATATATTTACCCCAGCTTGTAAGTTAACCAACCAGCTTGTGTGTTTGAGTTTGCAAAACTTCTCTACCACAGATGAATTCAGAACTCAGTCTTCAGAAGTCACTCATGCAATTGCCATGAGTAAATCATATATCTGTACACATGTTAAATCTTCAGTTTTGTAAAAAGGATTACTAGCCTCCCTTTGGTGCATTTTATACCCACTTACACAAAAGCATGTGTTGTTTTCCAGAGCTTCGTGAATCTTTGCCAGGGCTCATGTGGATTGAAATGCACACAACATACTGAAGTGTAGATTTGCTGAATTGAGAAGGACATTCTTGTAGGATGTGTGTTGCATCCTGTTTCACACCCGATTGTTGAACATCCTCTACAGATAGATAGATGAGTACATTCTAGTAATATATCTTTTTGTCAGAGATGTTGCCATTTTTTGTTGTTGGTTTGTCCATTACGTTCTGTTCAAATGCACTTAGTCGTCAATTTCCTTACTGGTTTGAGTTTTAATACCCAAAAACAAATAATCTTTATGTGCTTTGTCTAAACATTATTTCAAACATAGTTGTAGGATCAAAACTTGAAGAATCTAAAGAAGAAAGTAACCGATGGCCACCCCAAAAAAGAAAAACCTAAACCCTAAAACTTCCATGGGTTGTATATACAAGGTGGCTCTCAAGGTGAGTTTTTGAAAACTGGCCCTTATGCATCACAAGTGGATATTATAACAAACAAGTAACCAAGTAAATTGGTAAGGTGGGCATCACTTTGACAGAGAAATTGATAACAAGCGGGTCTAAATGTTTTTGAACATCTTGATATTGATACCTTTTGTGGTGCAAAACGAGATAAAACTCAACAAGACCTTACCCCTCGGGTTATGAAAATTCCATGTGAGATGCCAAGTTTCTTGATCCAAGAACTGGCTAGTTAAAAATATTCTTACAAGAATTCCATTTTTATTTTTTTTATAATTATTAAATTAACAACTACTAATAATTGGCAAGTCGATGACCATATTATTGGACTTTATGCATGTTTCATCTAAATTAGTTCCAATATTGTCACTAGAACTATAATCACCTTCATTTTCACCAATGTGGCTTGTGCCATTGGCCCAAATGTGAACTTGCTACTTAACTATTTTTTGAAATTTTATTAAATTTCCAATGACAAAAATGATTCAAAATTCAATATCTATTGCACCTTAGGTTTAAATTTTACAAACTTGCCTTTATAAAATCTCACTTGTTTAGGGCTTTTTACAAATACTAAAAATGCACCCCCAACTTCC
>Ga0116229_10011667_pt1 | contig 12886 bp, 7 predicted proteins | sample S1TSphgellanicum_3_FD_87313 | JGI IMG/M metagenome (GOLD analysis project Ga0116229, IMG submission 87313) | Host-associated microbial communities from peat moss isolated from Minnesota, USA - S1T2_Fc - Sphagnum magellanicum MG | ecosystem: Host-associated > Plants > Peat moss > Unclassified...
TATCGGAGTGTTCAAGTTTACAAAAATTACCTACATCTATTGGCCAATTGAGTGCACTTCAAAACCTTGATTTGCACAATTGTTCGAAGTTACAAGAATTACCTACATCTATTGGCCAATTGAATGCACTCCAAAACCTTCATTTGTCAAGGTGTTCAAGTTTGCAAAAATTACCTACATCTATTGGCCAATTGAGTGCACTCCAAAACCTTCATTTGAATGATTGTTCGAGCTTGCATGAATTACCTCCATCTATTGGGCAATTAAGTGCACTCCAAAACCTTCATTTATCAAGTTGTTGGAGCCTGCAAAAATTACCTACATCTATTGGCCATTTAAGTGCACTCCAAAACCTTCATTTGTCAAATTGTTCGAGCTTGCAAAAATTGCCTACATCTATTGGCCAATTGAATGCACTCCAAAACCTTGATTTGTCAAGTTGTTCGAGCTTGCAAAAATTACCTACATCTATTAGCCAGTTGAATGCACTTCGAAATCTTGATTTGCACAATTGTTCAAGCTTGCAAGAATTACCTACATCTATTGGCCAATTGAGTGCACTCCAAAACCTTCATTTGAACGATTGTTCGAGCTTGCAAGAATTACCTATAGCTATTGGCCAATTGAACGCATTCCAAAATCTTGATTTGTCAAATTATTAGAGGTTATAAGAATTACCTAAATTTATTGGCCAATTGAATGCACTCCAAAACCTTCATTTGTGGGGGTATTCAAGCTTGCAAAAATTACCTACATCTATTAGCCAATTGAGTGCACTTCAAAACCTTCATTTGTCAAGTTGTTTGAGCTTGCAAGATTTACCTACATCTATTGGCCATTTGAGTGCAATCCAAAACCTTCATTTGTCAAGTTATTCGAGCTTGCAAGAATTACCTACATCTATTGGCCAATTGAGTGCACTCCAAGACCTTCATTTGTGGGGGTGTTCGAGTTTTCAAAAATTACCCACATCCATTCGCCAATTGAGTGCACTTCAAAACCTTGATTTACATAATTGTTTGAACTTGCAATAATTACCTACATCCATTGGCCAATTGAGTGCACTTCGAAATCTTGATTTGCACAATTGTTTGAACTTGGAAGAATTACCTACATCTATTGGCCAATTGAGTGCACTACAAAACCTTGATTTGATTGATTATTCGAGCTTGCAAGAATTACCTACGTTTATTTGGCAATTGACTACACTCTAAAACTTTCATTTGTTAATGTGTTCAAAGTTACAAAAATTACCCATGTATATTGGTCAATTCAATGCATTCCAAACCTTCATTTGTCAAGGTGTTTGAGTTGGCAAAACTTACCTACATCACTCGGGGAATTCTATGCATGTCAAAAGCTTAAGTTGTTGATTAAATATAGATTATAATGTGTAAGATTTTAAACAAAACTAAAATTATATATTGTGTCAATAAGATTTTATTCATTTTGAATTATTGTACAGATCATATAGAAATGATTGGGGTTTGAAAACAAAAATATGTTATAAAAATCATCAATATTTAATTGATTCATAATTGCACTTTTATATTGTAAATGTACACCAATAAATTTATAGAGGTTTTTTTAAAACCCTTGCCTAACAACATTTTTATTAATTTTAAAAATCTAATTTACTGTTGTCAAATGATTAAAAATATATTTAGCTCAAGTATATCTTTAATGGAAGAACATTTTGCAACCTCAAATATTCATAATCATCAACATTATCATAACATAATGTAATAACAAACAAATTTTTTAATTCATATGATTGATCTCCATGACTTTAAGAAATTTGGAAAGCTTTGATGGGGAATATTGTTTTTAATGGTTGTCGTTTTATATGGGTAAAATTTCATGGAAAAATTTTCATTAAAATTTGTACTTTACAATTAATTTATTATAATTATAATGATTCTTAAAAGCCCTATAAATCAAAATAATTTGTTTTGCACAATTAAATCATTAATATGTGCACCAATTCCATAACATAATGACGAGTTAGGATATAAACCATCATTTATTACATCTTTTCAAGGTTTGTTCATAATGAAATTTCCAAAAAAGAATGTTTAACTTTTCAAGGATTTTGAAGTCCAACTTTCAATTTTTATTTTATTGAAATGATAACAATTGGAGTGGATTGTTGTATGTTAATAAATAAAATGATTTTTTATTATATTAATAAAAAAATGTTTTGGATATTATGTAAATGCCTTTTTGAGATTTTTAAACTAAAGATATTAATTGTTTTAAACTTCATTTTTTGAATAATCAAAAGGAAAGTAAAAAATCATCCAACTTTTTGTACAAGAAAAACATGTTTTGTTTAAGGCAAATATGTGTTCATTGGGTGAACTTGATGAATAAAAAAATCATATCAACATTTCAAAGGCTTGAAATTTTGAACCAAATGGTTGCAATGGTAAATACTCATTTGTTTATATTACTTTTCTACTTGTCTATATCCATTAAACTCAAAAAAATTAGCTCAAAGCATATGTCATATGTGTACTTGTAAACCAAAATATTGATGCACAATTATGTATGCATGTGAAAAATCACTAGCACCACATGAATTATCTTATCTTGGGCTACTCAATTTTGTTCATTCAATTTTTTTCCATGTAATTGTTATTTTAAAAAGTAACCCTAAGAAATGTTGGAGTTTTTATCTCTTTTTTTGGAACTCAAATTGTGAATGAACCCTTTATAAAGAAAAATCTTCTAAATATCCACAATCATGCATCAAATCTGGACGTGTTGAAATTTGTCAAATTGTGATAATATTTTGTCTACATTGTATACGTAGCTTACATTCCCCTTGTCCAATTGTTTGAGCTTGTAATAACTACCTACATCTATTGACCAATTGAATGCCCTCCAAGAGCTTCATTTGTGGGGGTGTTTGAAGTTGCAAGAATAGATGTATGTCTATTAACCATTTGAGTGCACTTTAAAAGCTCATTTAATATGGGGGTGTTCAAATTTGCAAAAATTAGTCCTGCATCTATTGGTTACTTGAATGCAACCCAAGAGCTTCATTTGTTGGTACATGCATTCAAAGTGGACCAAAAATAACATGTTAGAACTTCCCCAAAAATTCAACACACAAAGGCCTATTGTGGATGTCATGTAGGAAAATATTAATCACATGATCCAAACAATGCAATTTAGATGTGGCCATTTGGTAAGTATTAATTCTACAGAACTTTTATATTATAATATTCTTACAACAAAATCTATATATTTCAAAACGTACATTCTAAATTTTATAAAGAGAAACATATAACAACTAATATAATTTATTATTGCAACAATGATTTTGTACTTCCTACACATGCATAGTTTTTTCATGATTGAAAAAACAACCATTGTTGTTGTAGATGAATAGGATGGTAGGTGGTAACCTACATGAAGTAATGAAAGTAATATCTATTGCAACACCCATTTTCATGATCTTAAATCATTTTTACTACCTTTGTTGGCTTGTAACAAGGTAGGTGCTAAGTAATATGCAACATGTAGGGCTACAACAACAATTACAAGCCTTGTAACACCTTTCCTTGTGTTTTTATTTTCATTCTTGAGGTATGTTACAAATGATGTAGTTTAATCTTTTTCATATTATGTTTTTTGAACAATTGGTTTTGAACCCATTTAATATAACCTTTTAGGACCCAAAAAATATTGACAACCCAAGGAAGAACATCCTAGGATTCATGCACACTTGCACAAGTGTGGGATGGAAATGAGCCCCAAGCATTTTAAAGTGAAAATCATTTTGAAATTTGGAGTTTCGAAGTGTTTTGAATCTTTGGGACAAAAATGTAAATAATAAATTAAGTCCCCAATACATTATTGTAAACGTCTTGAAGTGTAAATATCAAAAGTGGATTCAAACTTTGCAATATTTGGAGTGTTGAGTCGAAAGTTATGGCCAAAAGAAAAGTCATGAATCAAATTCTCAACTTGATTCTTGACCATTAAAACCTAGGAACATGGATCAAATGACCTTTGATTGAGGTGTGCAACATGTCATTGGAAAGATCTTGTCAAAAATTACAACTTTGTAATGTGAAATTTTTTAATCAAAATTAATATGGAAATTTTATGACCCCATAAAATCACATGATTCATAACTTGGGAGTTGCAAGGATTTAAACCATTTTGATGCAACCTTTACCACTAATCAAAAAATGTATTTATAACAAGGAAGGGTGGTGGTTTATTTCCAAATATGGGTCATGTGAGTGTAATGAGTCCAAAACAAGTTTGTGATTAAAAGTCAATTCCATTTGCATTAAAACCACCTACATTGTTTTGCTCGTGGAGGTGACATTTCCATGAGATTCTTATGATTATCACATTCTCCTAGTCCCATTTTAGATCTTTTCTAAATGTAAGGAGCTAGGGAACATGCCACCAATTTTTCCTTATATTTCCCCTTTTTAGAGCATTACCATCAACTTAAAGGTTTACTCCCAATACCTTAAGATGAATTTAAGGGCGTGACAAGTTCAAATGTTTTTGTTTTTTCTCATAACATAAAGGGGGGGAAGTTGGGAGAGGGGGAAGTTTTCAAAGGCATGCATTTTTTTTTGGTTTGACATAGGGGATCAAATAACTAGATTTTGATTTTTTTTGAAACCCAACTATATTATTACATTATTGTTTAAATGATATACTTGGTTATCAATTTCCTTAGTTATTTTGTTGATAACATGTGTCTATTATGCATAAGGGTTGGCTTTGAAATGCCCAACTTAATAACCATTTGGTATATTATCAAGGTAGATTTTTGTATGCAAAACTAAATCTCCAAAATAAAAATCTTCATTCTTTGTGTAGTTCTCATAATTGCCAGTAACATTGATCAAAATTTGGAAGTTGAAAGAACAACCATAAGTGAAATTAAGATTGGAGAAGTGTGATTAAACAAAAAGTGACAATTGAAAAAACTTGTTGGGACAAAACATGGAAAGGTACAAATCAATTTTTGGTTTTAATTTGAGTAATGAGTGGGTTAAACATAACAACATAGGGTATAAGAATTGAAATGACTCGTGGAATTGGCATTTGATGACACACCTTTGATCATCTTGGAATTTCATTAATAGTGAGATGATTATTTCACCTATAGGTTTTGGAATGCACCTTGTCTTACATGCTTGTTGCAATATTTGAATCGTCTATAGTTTTAATTTAGTCATATTGGTATTTAAATAACCTCATATCAATTATGTTACATCTAATTGTACATTTGTTGATTGGGTTGAATGAACTCAATCAATTATTTCATAAGGACATGGTTGACATTTTTACCATTGGCTCCTCTTTGGAACCAACTATTTTTTTGTTGAGGAATAATCTTTAAAATCCCAATAACTTTGCACATGGCACCAAGGACCTTGATCTTTTCATAACTATTTCTTTTGTCAAGCACTTTTTAAATGGCAAAAAAAAATTCTAATATGATGCATTACATGCACCACACGTACATATCTACTTTTTTGACTCATTGGAGAAGATGAAAGCAATGATTGGAAAATATGTGAAGTTAGTTGTAAATATTTTTTAACAAATCATTTGTTGACTTGTGAATTTTCAATGCTTCAAAGTTGTTCAATCCTAAGCATGATCTTGATAATGTGCCTCAATTTTTTATTTTATTTATTTATATTACAATTTCAATTGTAAGATGATCATTATTCAATAACTCATGCACTATATGTTTAAACTTTAAAATTTATGAAATTACTTCTCATGGTTTGGAAGATCCTTGGGTGACAAACAAACTACCTTCTTTAATAGATTGGTATGTATGCTTGCAAATGTATATATCCAAATTCAATGATGCACTCTTCAAAGCTAAATTATTCTCATGGTGAGCAAAGGGGTGCAATATGTGCAAGGCAGACTTGGACCACAACATCATGGCACAACAAGCACCCAATAATGAAATGTGGGTCATTAAAAAATCAGACATTGGCCCAAGGGAAACCCCTAATGGCACTTTAACCTTTTGAATGAGGCCTTTCATTGTCTATATTTAACTTGAAAAATGTGAAATTCAGATTCAAAAACCCCAATTTAGTCTTGGGAGGAAGTCTATATCAGTCTTTAGCGGTTTTCAAAATGAAGGATAGATACCCAATAGTTATTGATTGGTATATACCGACTTACTCATTGGTTTTCAATATTTATCAAATATCCAATTTTGATACAATAACCATGGTTTTTGAAATTTTAAAAAATGAAAGAACTTTCCAAACTTCCATCAAATTTGTTGGGTCAATTCTTTAATGAAAATCATTTGTTCTTTGAAGCTTTTGAAATAGCAACTAGAACCAATGGTTCTTCCATTCTAATTTTTTTCCAAAAAATTGGAATCATCGAAAACTAGAAATATTCAAAGATTTGGAATTGACATTTCTTAAAAAATTCAAAGAACTGTCCAATACTAATCCACATAATGTTTACAAGCAACTATTTGAGAAATGGGATTGGGGTTTTACCATGGTACAAACTTGGGTTTACCCAATTCTTGAGACATGGTCATAATAAACTGATGATTGCACAAACACAGTGTTCACAAGGATATCAGAAGTTGGTTGAGAAATATTGACTAAGAAAAAAATTTAGTAAAAGTTGCCATGTATGGATTATGGTTAGTTGTAAACTTGAACTTCAAACTTTGGATGGGAATTGTGTGTTTGGACAATCCTTCCTATGTGCATCTTTCCTTTTCATGAGTGTTTGCCATTCCCTCACCTTAAAAGAGGAAAAAATACACACACTAGAATCTTGTAGTTGGGAAAAAGGCTTGGATTAATCCAAGGTTATATAGTGTCAATTCAAAGATTTTTATGATTAAATATAATTATACCTTATGATTTATAGATCATAAAGAAAAATAAATAAATAAATAAACAATCTGTTATTATTAAACATTTACAATGGTAGAGAACGTACTCTTATCATTGCCACCAAATCCCAGGGTAAGGTGTGAAAAGTTTCCAAAAATATTATGAGTTAAAATCTCATTGGTTTGTCTAACGATCCTTCACAACAAGGGGTTTGTAAATTCTCCCTTTAAGCTCCCTTGTTGTAGGAATTTTATTTATATCTCTCCAATCCCTTCCTACCCCTTTCCTCTTTCCTTCTCATTTCTCATCACTTGTGTAAATATGACAAAAACCAAGCTCCTTTGGATCACAACTAACTGGAGTAAATAATTCTGTTAATGGGGTGGTGGACCCAAAACCAACTGGTAAGAACAAAAGAGTGAACAAAAGGGGTTGGATTAATAAAAAACTTTCACAGAAGACTAGGGTGGGGTTGGATAGGCCATCATTACGGAATTCCAAAAAGGCCATGTATGTAAGAAGATTAAAAATGATAATTTTGGCTCCAGCCTAGGGGCAAATTATGAAAATTATCTTGGCTAGGTCCCTTTGACATGAAAGATACCTTGTCAAGCTTTTGTCTTGGGCCCCGTATTACTTTATATTGGGCCCCTAGCTACCTAGGGTCTTTGGCAACACATAATGGGAACAAGCTTATAATTTTAATCCATGTTTTTTATATGAATGTATCTGACATTCAAAAAGATCATTTGTGAAGGCATGGTAACATTATGAAATTTGGCTTAAACTTGGGGAAAGCCATAGAATATTTTCATGGCTTGGAGTCCAGGGACATGTTTGATACCTTGGGTATGTTCTATGATGGGCATTATGCCACCATGTTTAAGCCCCCGAGTTGTCAAAGGTCATAAGTTGGTATGAGCTCCATGCCACCCATGGCCATAATGTCCTAGACCTTGGGCTATCACATCCCAATCCCTAGCAACTTAGGATCATTCTATCCTAAGCCCCATGTTGTCATGTCCTAAATCATGGGCCACCTTCTTCTAGCCCCTAAATAACTTAAGGTCCATTCCATTTTGTCACGGGCCCATGTTGTGTAGTGTCCTAAAGCCCAAACCACCTTGTCCTAGCCATCAAAAAGTCTAAAATCATTTTTCATAGATGGTAGGCCGTGTGTCCTAGGCCCCAAGCAAGCTAAAGGGGCCTCAAGGCACCCATTTTGGACCCAATCAACCATGGGTCTATTATTGTCATGGCCCCAGGGCATCCTATCTTGGCTCCCAAGGCACTTGTCAATGGTATGGAACTTGTATTAGGATGGAATGCACCTAGGAAGGCCCATTCCACCCAAAACAACAATGGGTCTACAACTATGATTTTGCCATTATAAAAACAAAGCATGGATATGGATTTTGAGAGTATTCAAGAGTAATAGATGAAGTTTGTCCAAACCATATATTGGAATGAATAAAAATAAAATGTCAATACAAAATCACATTAAATATAACCATAATTTATACACTCATCATACACCAAACAAATTTGCAAAGTGCAATTATTTATATGTAGAAGGATGGTTTCAAAAAACATCCTTTTTATTATGCCCACCTCAAAATAATTATTCTTCCCTGAAGTAAGAATAAATTTTCTAAATATTCCCTCAAGTATGTGGACTGGCAATCACCCACAAAAAAAAAAACCAAATTTGGCTAAATGTAGCAAGCAAAGTAAAAAAAAACTGAATCCCACCTTCAAATAACACAGGGACCAAGACAAGTGGCTTGGGGGCCAAGACAAGGTGCCTTAGGACCGTGACAAAAATAGACCCTTGTTGCCTAGGCCCAAGAATGGGTGCCTTGAAGCCCACCTAGCTTGCTTGGGGCCTAGGACAAGTGGCCTACCACCTATGAAAAATGATTTTAGACCTTTTGAAAACAATGTGGTTTGGGCTCTCGGACACTTCACAACATGGGCCCATGACAAAATGGAATGGACCCTATGTTACTTAGGGGCTAGGAGAAGGTGGCCTAGGGTCTAGGACATGATAACATGGGGCCTAAGATAGAATGATCCTAGGTTGCTAGGGGTTGGGATGTGATAGCCCGAGGTTTAAGACATTATGGTCATGGGTGGCATGGGGCTCATACCAAATGACCCTTGACTACTTGGGGGCTTGGACATGGTGGTATAGTGCCCATCATAAAACATGCCTGATGTATGGAACATCTCCCCAGACTCCAAGCCACAAAAAATATTTTATTGCCTACCTTAAACCTAAGCCAAAATTCATAATGTTACCATGTTTTCATGGATGATCTTTTTGGATGTCAAATACATTCATATAAAAAACATGGATTAAAATTATACGCTTATTCCCATTATGTGTTCCCAAAGACCTTAGTTAGTTGGGTGCCCAAGACAAAATAATCTAAAGCCCAAGACAAAGAGATTGACAAAGTATCTTTCATGTCAAGGACCCCAGCCAAGAAAATCTTTCATGATTTGCCCCTTGGCTAAAGCCAAAACTCTCATTTTTAATCTTCTTATATACATGGCCTTTTTGGAATTCCATACATCATATGATGAAAATCTTCAAATGGTTTGTTTGGTTCACTAACTTTCTTTTGGTGGGGATTGGGGTACTTGCCCTACATTACATTATTACAAAATGTGGGTGCAATTCACTAGTCCCTGTTCATTAGACCAATGAATTCACTACTTCTTCACTAGTCCTCGTTCACTACAACTAGTGAATTCACTCAAAATTTAGTGAAATCACTTAGCATATAGGGACACCTTTTGTTGTAGTGTTATAACTAATTTGAAAAAAAACTTATAAGTAGGGAAAACAAGGCCATCCTTCCCACATACTATGAGCTCATTAGGGGGCGTTTAGCACCTTGCTACATCATTTGATGAAAATCTTCTAATGATTTGTTTGGTTCACATACTCACCTTTCCTATTAATTACATGAGGTGCCTCCCATGTTTTTTTTGTTTTTTTTTTGGCAACATGCCAATTTGATTAGCCCATCACTCAAAAAAAATGAAACTATGGAAACTCCCCAAAATAAAAGGCTCTATTTTGAAGTATATAGTTCCTCCCCTTTGGCCCACCTATATAGGTGAAAGGAAGACACCATTTTCCAAGGCATATGGGATAAAAGTGAAGTGGTATGGAAAACATGTTAGGGAAAACATTGCAAATTTGGGGAACGTATTGGGAACCCATTGAGAACTTGAAAGGAACATAGTGCAAACACATTGGAAAGCCATGAAAAATGAAAAAAAAAATGAAAGTTAGGAGCTTAAGCACTTGTAGGTGTTGTGGTGGTTGTTCTTGCAAGCAATGTCACAAGATCAGAAAGTGAAGTTGACAAACCAAACACTAAAGATGCAAGGTGAGTTTACAATTTCTAGAGTTTTTTGCATCAATGCAACTAGAAATATTCTTTTACTTCTTATAAAACAAGTTGTTTGTCTAGTAATGTGAACAAGGCAATGATGTTTGCATCCAAAAAATCATCGCCTTTTTGAAAATAGACATCATCTTTTCAATGCACATTATATTCTCATTGATTTTGTTCATTTTTTCTATCTATTTTACCTTCTTTGCCCCATGTGGGTGTTTTATAGGTGTGTGCTACTATTGATAGCATCCACAAAATCCATGATCTCAATGTTGCTTTCAATTGAAGGCACACAAACTTCACACAATTGTTCATTGATGTCACTTGGGAAGGTCAACCTTTTCAATGGCACTAGTTTCTTCAAATTATCACACATATTCGCCCATTTGGGCACATCCTTAAACACCAACCAACAATTTATGAAGGTGAAGTTCATGTGTTTTGGATGTTTCAACTTGTAAAGCTCCATTGCCTTTAGCAAGGTGTCATTTTGAGAGTTCTCATATTCATTCATTGCCACTACAACCATGTAACTAACACCCACAAAACTTGGCAACATCAATTTTTTTACCCCCATTATGTTTCCAACGATCTTGCAAGTCGTTCAAAGACTCTATTTTTGTTGTAATCTTCAAACACCCTATCCCAAAATGTGTTATTTTTTTTACCATTCCTTATTTTTGGGTCTTGGCTGAAGTGCATGAAGCTTACACAAAGTTGGCATTCTTCCTCAATGACGAAGTTCTTACCTTTCTTTGATACGGATGCTTGTCAATTGGGGTCCACAATTGATGTTACAAGAGTTGCTAGAACCACATGGATGTTAGTGCATTGCCAACATGATCTCATTAATTTGCCATAAATATCGATTTGAAGGTCTATATTTTATTGCAAATTTTCAAATGAAATAAGTTTTTTTACAAAGACTAGTTTGGTTTTGAAAGGTTGGAGTGAACAATGGGGAAGGCAAAATAGTTATTAACATTAAGTTATCATTAGTGTTGTGTTTCATGTACCCTATTGGAGATGCTCTAAAAACATTGATGTTCATTTCATATACATAATGTGGTCTTCAAATTATTTAAAGGGATCCCTTTTAAAGATTTCCAACAATAGTCACACCAATTGTTCAAACACTTTTGCTATAAGGTTTTGAAGTAAATCAACTTATTATAATTAGATATACATAAGGATTTATATACCCAAACATGTCACCTCATGAAGATGGAGGTGTTGGGAGAGATGGTTATTCAAGATATACTCCGTGATTAAAGAAAACTTGTTAATTGACTAAATCTTGGTGGCAAGTAAGTATGACAAATTGTAATTTTGGATATAAGTAGAGTGGGTTTGCAAGAAATGGCATCCTAGATATCTAGTCACTCAAAAAACATAAATACATTGAACTTTTTTTAAGAACTTTTTAATGTTGGGCTTAAGGTTTGAAATTCAAACTTACCATGTATTTGATGTGGAAGATCAATGTTGACTTACTAATTGATACCAATGGAAATGAAATTTTTAGTGTGTGAAAATGAACTATTTTTGAGTGTAACCCCAAGTAATATTAAAATGGTAGGTTATCTTTGAATAACCTAGCACTTCAATGCATGTGTTGGAAACATAAACGCATTTCCTTCTTCTAATAACAAAATGCCCCATAAGCCCCCTTTACATTATGGTGAGGGATTGTCATCATGGAAATGTTGAAAGCTTTCAAAACACATCCAAAGGCTAATTAACTCATGGAAATTCAAATTTTATATATGTGTGTATGTTCATTGGTAAATGTAATGCAAAATGATAAAATATTCCACCAAGGTATATTAATGTAATAAAATTTAGACCAATTGTAGCTTTTTGGGTTCATAGTTTAAAATATTTTGGAATAGGCCCACCTCAAAAAGGTGGGCTTGGCATGAAATATATTAAATTGTAAAACATTATCAAAAGTGCACTTAATGTCCATTTATCATCCATTCACATTTCATTGATCCCTTAGGCTTCCAACCAAGTGTGTAAAGTGAACTTGTACCTTGACATATCTTTTCTTCCAATCAAAAAATTTCAATTTCAATGATCATGGGATTGCAAGGTCTAGTGTAAAATAAGCATTATCTTGGAAATTTGATTAAAGACTAGAGACAATTGGGCATATACAAAAGTCGGTGAGTATCACCAATTTTTAGTGATTTGATCATACAAGAGATGACTATTCAATATTTATAAATAATACCCATTCAACCTTTTTTTGGGGTGTGAAATATTGCACTATTGAATTTTTTTTAAAGTTCAAATTGTTTTAATTGAAAAATTCTTTGAAATTATACATGATTCAAGTAGGTAGTTTAAAAAAAAAAGATACTACAGAAATCATTTTCATTATTAACCAAATCTGCTACATTTGTTTATGGATGATCCCTAGTTTAGTTTTATCACAAATTTGAAAAAAAAAAAGTGTGCACATTAAGCAAATGTTCATATCACTTAAAACTGAAATAATCCCACAAATAACCCACATGGAAACATAAATTGAATAGGTTCATGCTATAGGTTAGGTGTCATGGCCATAGAATTTTTTTTTTAAATGATTAAAAGTAA
>Ga0116229_10011669_pt1 | contig 12884 bp, 10 predicted proteins | sample S1TSphgellanicum_3_FD_87313 | JGI IMG/M metagenome (GOLD analysis project Ga0116229, IMG submission 87313) | Host-associated microbial communities from peat moss isolated from Minnesota, USA - S1T2_Fc - Sphagnum magellanicum MG | ecosystem: Host-associated > Plants > Peat moss > Unclassified...
ATTTATTTTATTTTATTTTAAATATTTAAATATTGAATAATAATAATAATAATTTTTTTAATTAAAAATTTTTAGAAATAAATTTAATATTAAAGAAAGAATTCAAATATTCCCACAATATAATTCTTCATGCAATTAATTGTCTTCTTTCTTTCCCGTCTTCAATGGACTCCTTTGTCAACAAAACTAATTGTCGTTGATTTTTTTGGCAAATCTTTTGTATGAAGCCAAAAAAAGAGATTTTTTTTTTGAAAAAATGTGTTTTTTTTCAGTGTAACATAGAACTTTTTTTTTTCTAAAAATTTTATTTTAAAATTTTAAAAATATAATGTGTTTTCTTTTCACGTAAAAATCATATTTCAGCAAAAAAAAATCATTACTTTTGTATAATGATAATTTCAAAAAGACCAAAAAAAACACACACACACAATAAATATTATGGTGGGCTTTTTTAGTTCATTCATTGATAAAAAGTAATGCAGTTTTGCCCGGAGTCAGAACGTGCCCATTGTTGACACTGCACAGGAACTTCCTCCATGACTATTGTTGTTGTCCTGTGTTCACAGAACACTAAATACCACACGCTTATGAACTTTGCAGATGTCGGTGTGCGACAATCTTGCACCCATCCAAGAGAGACCTAAGCAATGTCTGCAATTTCATTACTTCAACTCATCATGGCTTCTGTTTGGGTTGAATTCGGAGGCCAATTTAATTCTACAACCTCTCCATAACTTACATAAAGCGCAATGGTACAAACACGGAATTTTGTTTGAGAATTTGAACTCCCTCCGTATGTTAGGTTAACATCCATTTCACTAGGTTGACATGAGAATTTGTCAAGTACAGAGTATCATTCATTTTGTGGAAGCAACTTCGGCTTTTCTGACTCGAGATAAAATTTTAGGGTTTCAACATTTCAAGTCTTGGCACTCAGTAGTTGGGTGCGTTTGTTCAACAATGCACGACTAGGCTACCTTGTTCCTGGCTTCTTCTTCCACACTAATTATATGGTTTTCAGAAAAATGTTGAGATTTTCAAAAAACTAAAATTTTTGATTAAAAAATGCCTGACCAAAAATATTGAATCTTCAGGAATTTTTCTTTCAAAACGAAATTTTAAAATTAATTCGTTATTTGAAAAGAAATTAGTTATGTTTGTGACAGTTTGAAACCAAGCTGTACTAATTACATTGCTATTTATTTACTATTAAATTCATTTTTTGCAGTCAAATTACCCTAATCCTGTTACTACATGCAGAGTTTTTCTTTTTTGGTAATTTCATAATATTGAGATTTTTTTTAAATATTTTATTTTATACTAGAGAAAAAAATTCCAAAAAACCCAATTTTTCTGGAAAGAAAAAAAGAAAAAAATTGTCAGGAAAAAAAAAGAAAAAAAAGTTACATGGTTCCTTCATTCCTCATGATTTTGTTGGGCCCTAGGGACTAACCCATTGGATCCAACTTTTGGAAGGTTTACCTTATTAGAACCGGTTTCACATTAGGTAAAAACCGGTTTCTTCGGTGAAAGTGTTTAGACTGTATGGATCAGAACGATTTTTTTTGGTGTTCAGAGTGTGAACACAATAGGTAGATGTACAACATCTTAATCTATTGGCAGGGCCAGCATGTTTGTGATGCCTTGTTCGAACTAGGCACAAAACTATTATGTGACGATCTGTTTGTTTCATGAGCAATGTTGGCCCATTCCACAAACAGTCAATTGTGAATTATAAATGATATTTGCTGGCTGTAAACAACATACATGGCTTTGTAGAAATGCCCATTAAATTCCACATGTTCACAGAATGTGGATTGCTGATCCCATGTACCATTTACATGTTTTTCTTAAGGATAGTAGTAGTGATGGTTGTGAAGCCTGGTTGTTATTCAATGCATGTCGGTGGCTAAATCTGAAAAACCATTCACTTCCTCAGAGTTTAGAGGGTGTAATGCTCTCTACCTCTATTGTCATGGCATTCAATTTTGTAGTCTCTTTGGAGGATATCTTTTACATACTACTGACGCTTCGTTGAAAATATGAGGTGCCTTACATATGTGTATGAGGTCTCTTGTAGTAGGCATATAGTGCCTCTTGCTCCTATTGCCTTGTGATTTTACCTATGTTTAAGCTCATGACATGTTTGCCTTATGTTTCAAGATGTGTATGTCCATTGGCAAATGAACATGCGTGAAATGTGAGGCCATACTTGGATGCCACCCAATCCTAGGACCATTATTTTGGGATTGCTCTCAGTTAGGTTGCCCCTACATACACATACACTAGAAAACATTTGAAAAATTACCTTTCAGTTTATAAGTGGGTTTTAATCATAACTCTAGTATGGCTTGTGCCATTGGCCCAAGTGTGAACCCATTATAAAAATAGGGAAACTCAACATGTGAGCATTTGTCTTGCAATGTATGTATCGATTTTTTGAACAGCCAAATATGAAAGGAAATCATGCTTTGAATTGAACGGTAAACCTTCAAGTGTTACCACGTTCTCAACTGATTTTTCCTTCCAAAACCTGGTTTTTTAAAATTTATTTCAGCAGCAGAAATCATTTAAAAATCAATATCTCCCATATTCTGAATCCAAGTCTTGCCAAATAAATTCCATTAAATCCTACTCCTCAAGATCTTTCCAATAACACCAAAGGCACATTCCAATTCCTCCATAATTTTCAGCTACAATTTAATTTAATTTTCAGTGAAGAAATCATTCAATATTCAAGAACTTTTGCATTGTAAGTCCAAAGATCATGGAACCAAGCCCATGCACCCCTCCTCATCAAGAGCTTTCCAAAGACACCTAGAACACAATCTAAAGCTTCTTGGTAGGGTGGATCTCATAACTACAAAACAAAACAAAGTAGACTACCATCCTTCATAGATAGATGGACACTTGTGATTAGAAAATGTTTTAGTTGTTAAAGACAAGTGCCATCGAATAATTAATTGTAAAAGGCACCACATGGCATGGAAGTTGATTTAGCAGTTGCAAACCCTCATGATTATAGGTAATTTTTTAATCCCTTATCATGAATGATAAACATTATGGTGTTGAGCTGAGTAAATTTTGTGCAACTTAATTTTGTGATTGAATTTGTGACTACATTATGAATTGTTTCATGATGTCAAATGCCTTAACTACTTAGCCTAGGCTAGCCTAGCTTATTTATAAATATTTAGATAAAATAATAGGTAAGTATTAATGGGTGTTTATCCCAACCAGGCCTCTAAGGTGTAATTATAAAAATTTAAACCCCTCATCTTCATAAGAATAAATCAAGTCATTGACCATTGCATCACACCTTTATAAAATGATAAATTTTGTTAATATTTATTTCACATTTCTGTTTGTAAACATAAAATTTCTAATCCTATATTCTAATATAAATTTTGGATTGAAACATCATAAAACTAATAATAACAAAATTTGCTCATTTAGATCTATTCAAGACTAGTTTTAGAATTAAAATCCAGTAATGAAAATATGATAAAAACATTCAAAATAATAATTTTGGTTATGAAAGTAAAGTTTTTCTAGAAATCAAAGTGCTCTTCTTTCATGCTCCATTAAAATTTCATTTTTATAAAACCCTTCTCTTCCTCTTTTTCAAAGATATAAAACAATCATGTGTTCTATTCAAATTCAAACAATGATAAAAACTATGTAATCTAACTAGTAATTCTTAAAATAATACCTAAATAAGTAAAAATATACTAACTAACTATTACCACCAGTAACTATTCCCTTAACATTACCCCACTTGTACTTTGAATTACGTCTCGAAATTCTAGATCAAAAATTTGTTAAAAAAGTTAATTTTAATGTTGTTTTTGATCTTGTGATTCAAAAATCTAATGTTTCTCTAACTGCACTACAATTTGATCCATTTGTATTACAATTGTTCTACCTATGGCTATTGTACTTCAAATTAAAGCAACATTTAATTCTTTGTCATGGCTCTTATAGTGTTTCTATTGACAATTATGTAGTCGTTTGATGATGTGTTGTTGTTTGCTCTTGTGACTACAACTTTGATGTCACTTGTGGTTATTGCTATGATTGCAGATCTAATGTAATTTGAATATGTTCATGTTGTTGCAACTTTAATGTAAGCTTAGTTTGATCATGCTGAACTTCCTGAGTTTTGTGTTTTTCATTTTATATCTACTCCCCTATTTCTATGGCTGCATATGCATACTCTAGAGAACTAACCTCCTGCACAATAGATTTTATTGGTTTTAAAATCTATTTTAATGCACATGTAGACCACCACTAGCCTTCCTCTTAAGGTGATCCTTCCCTCCTCTAAGATCTCTTGGTTCTTCCTTTGATGTTTTTGTACTTGATGGTCCTACACCATCAATATTCCCTTTATCCTTTTCCTCATCTGAAATTTATGGTTCTAGAGAGAGAACTAAAGGTTCATATTCAAATGTTGGCATGACTTTCTCCATTTGAGATATCCTATGCTTGTATAACCTTTCATTTTTCTCATACCTTTTGTAGACCTCTCCAATATTTTTCTAAACAATATTCTATATTACATCCCACCACAGATCTACATCTTTTTCTTCCATTAACAATGCCTTGAGTTTTATCTGAAGCAAAATATTTTTCTTCTTGAATTCATTGTTTTCTATGAAAACACTATCAAAATTAAAAGGCTTTACTTTCTTGGTCTCCTCCAAAAGTTTATGCAACTTCTCATTAAAAGTTATTTTCTTTTTGCAAATTTTTGTCCATCTGTGCATGCCTCTAATAAGTTTGCTTTTATATGTCATTCTTTGCTTAATATATATAACCAACTTCCATTCTAAGTTCATCCAATTCCTTTTGTTGCTTCAAGAGAATCTACTCCATATTCTTATAGTATCTCTGAAGTTTGTTGTATTCCACACTCATAATATCCTTTTCTACCTTCAAGTTCTAGTAATTGACATCTATCTCCTTTAGAATTGTATGTGAAAAATCATTTTCTACTTTGATGTTCTGCATATCCTTGCTATGCTTTTCCATGTTATTAATCTTTTATCTAGTTACCTATAATTTTGCCAATATTTGATTATTTTGATTATCCTTATCTCGTAATTCTGCTTTGAGCTTCTATTCCTTCTCCAAAACCCTTACAAATTCTAAATAGATATGTCCTTTTCCTCTATGATCTATTTGTTTTTTATCTCTAGATCAAAAAGTCTAAACAAAATATTAGTCATCTACACATTATATTATGTTGCCTCTTGAAACATACTAGCAGTTCTTTTGTGTTCATCCAATTCTACTTCTATCCCTTGTTTAGATCTTGGTGTATGAAAACTAGGAGTTTGACCCTTGGAATTTGTTCTTGAAGAACCTAGACTTTTATGTGCAATCTACATCTTTCCAAATACATTTGTGCCTGTTGCAGAACTTGGTCTTGAAAGTAACATACCTTCATTGTTCTATGGTGTTGGAACATATTGTTGTACTTTTAGTGGATCCAAGTCCAGATCCTGTATCTACTCCTTTGTTGGCTAGTGAACTTGAAATTATGGCTATTTCTTGAGCCATCTTTGATGTTCCTGCCCATCTGATCTCTTGCCCCTACTTTGGAGAGATTTCTGGTCTTGTATCAAATTAAAAAGATGTGGATTTCTCCTTTTGTCTCTAATGTTGATGTTGTTGTTTCCTTAGCAGTTATGCTACTTATTAAGGATTAATATTGCCTTTCATTACAATATCTTCTTATCTTCTCTACCTCTTCTACAAAGTTTCCCTCTCTTCATCAGCATCAAACTAAGACATCAAAACTACTCTTTTGGTTGTCCTAATCTCTAATTATTTCTCCTTTTTAGGATAGATATGTGTAAGGTTTAGAGGTCTTTTGTTTTTCATGAACCTCTCTTTCAAACTTTCCTTTCTTGTCATGTCCTCATGTGGCTATGGCTACTTTTTTTTCTCATGTGGTTATGCTCCTTCTAATGAAAACCACTTCTAAAACATAACTAGTATTATGGCATAATGGCATATATATATTTTTGGTTCTTTTTTGGCTATTCCTTCAATCATGTTTTTCTAACACTTCTCCCATTTGATCAATTCTTTGACCAATTGAAAATACATAATTGTAGCCCAATCGACAAACTTTCCATGATCTACCCTAAAAATCATCATTGTAGACTTATTACTATAATATTGCACCTTACCTTTTTGGTAAATAATAAGCAAAATGGTAGCAATTTTATTGGCATGTTCCAACCTCATTTTTTTTACAACCCACCCTTCATTGGTGTTGTAAGTGTTAGGGACTCTATAAACTATATTTACCAATGCTACTCTGGCATCAGACATTTCTACTTGATCTGCTTCTGTTTCTCCTCTATAGTAGATTTAAAAAAATTCTGCCAACAAATGCTTGTTGATAATTATCTGCTTTTCCCCCAACATAACTTTGATTATGTTATATTTTGGATCCAACTTCTAGTTGTTCAAAAATTCAACTAGAATGTTGTGCCGGGGAGTCTTTTAATTAATTTCAAATATACCTACTAAGATAATAACACATCTTGGGTTTACAACTGGTTAATAAAACAACAATTGTTTTTTTTACTACACGTTCATGTTAATGACTTTGTAGTTGTAAAAGACATTGTGGTGCCACATGGCATTATCGTTTTGCGACTATAGTTGATATCACAACTTGATGGTTCTTACAAAAATATCAAAAATGTATTTTTAATCATCCAAAATTAGGTAATAACAAAATTCCATTCATTCTTGCAACTTTTCGTGAATAATAACAATTTATGGTCGTGTGATGTTGGTGTGACATGCCACATGGCAATGAAGTGGACTAGTAGTTGCAACACCTCATGACTTGTGACATTAATTTCACATCATGATTCATGTCATTGATTTGATGAATTAATTTCATTTATTAGCTAGTTGAAAATATTGTTGACATACCTATTAAATTAACCTATGTATGTAGGCTACTTAATAGAAACCTACTTTGTAATATAGGCTATTTTGTAAGTTACTTAATTATACATAATAAATTTACTACATCTAATATGTTTAAATATACCTAAAATAAGTTACCCTACTAATAGGTTAACCTAGTAGGCTTGCCTAAGTTCCTAACTTTAGGTTTTATGCCAAGTCAACCTACCTATAGCTTCATTACAAGATATTTTATCAAGTTTGTAACCACATCAAATTTGTGCAACTAGATGTGACTATGATGCGACTAGATGCAACTAAATGTGACATAATTATCTTAGTTTTTTCTTTAGCCTAAAAATGCATAGGTTAGTAAGTACTATAAGTTGACAAACTAGATCATCTTAAATCAACCTAGGACGGTTTAAGTTTAGGCTAGGTTGGTAGGTAGTAAGTAGGTTGACCTAGGTTGACCTAAGGTGCCCAAGGTTAATTCAAGACTAAATTTTTTGAGTTTTATAAGTTTGTGTTAAATTTAATTAGTATCAAAAAATGTGGTAGTGCAAGGGATGAAAATTTGAACCCCAAAGTGAAGGTGAGGGGTTCAAGTCCTCATTTGTGCAACCTATGATACCTAGGCCAAATGGCCTAGGTGACTTAGGTTACTTAACATAGCTAGTTAACCTAGCTAGGTTGACTTTTGGCTAGATGAGCTAAGCTAGGTTACTTAGCCTAACCAACTTAGCTTAGCTAGGTTAGGCTAGGTTGACTTTTGGTCATGTGCAATGACTCATAAAATGTGTATAAATTTTTGACACATGAATTTAAATTACCTATTAAATAGTAAATGTTTGTACAATTGTGTAGGCAATTACAATAATAGACACTACATGTGTTATTTAATCATAGCTAGCAAAAAATATTAATGACACATTTAATAGCAAATTTATTAAAAATTATCAACTATCAATGAATGCCTTTAATAATGAATAAAATATGTTTAATTTTGATCAATCTTTTTGTTTAAACTTATGATAGTCATAAATTGTAATTGCATGTATAATTAAAATCCAAATGCATTAAAATTTGGATGCATCATAATGTAGTCAAATATACAATTATTAGCATTTGCAATTATCGTGATGTATACAACTGCTATATATGTAGTCACAAAGTAAGTTGATTTGGACATTAATCATAGATTAGTCACAAATATAGGGTTGAAATGAATAAAATTTTCTTGTAATAATAAAATTGTATGAACATCAACTACATTAATTCGTATGTCAAAGTTGTAATTTAAGGTATCTTATGACATGTTTGGTATTTGAAGACCCATTGAGGATTTGAGCTATTACTTGTCATGGGGAGGGGTGAAAGATAGACCATTTTGTTGTGAAAAAACATATCAATGTCATGTACAATGTAGCAAGGAGTTTAGAAAATCATGCCAGGCCTATGCAATCTTTTGCAATATAAACATTGTCCTCAATTTACACTATGAAAGGTTTGATTGGTTTTTCTGTGTAAGGTAAAAGCCCCGAGACACAGAAATATTCCCAAAGCAAGGGATCTATCAAGCCTTGCAGTTTGAGAATTTTTTAGTAACTAAAACTTGGATGTGAGAAATATTGCAACAGGGTTACATACTGAGCTTTGATGGGAGATGCTCTAAGATGGCCTCCACATACATTTACCAATTTTGTTCCTCCCAAAGAGGCCTTGTACAGAGTATAATGTCTCCCATGGGCAGTGCTCATACTGAGAGCCAAAACTACCTTCCTCCCCTAATTGTCCTAATTATAATAACAAAGGCAAAACATCAAGAGGTTCTTACAATTGTCACCAGGTTTGGAACAAGAATGACTAATTACAACATTCATCCTTCCCAATAATAACAATCTCCATATTCCAACTTCAAATTCTACTTCCACACTAACTGGGCTTTACAAACATGGTGTAAAAATGACATACATGTATGGTTGTGTTCAAATTCCAAAGTCATGTTGAGATGGACTACCCATTACAGGTACCCATATTACCCAAGTAAACTATGATAAACAAGAAGTTGTAAAATATGCACTAGATGCAATCCAAACTCGATTTCACGCTATTTAAAAGCTGACATTCATCCAAATTCTAGTGTAAACTCAGTTTCATGCTATTTAAAGCATAAATTTCATCCAAAGTACAGATGACAAGGCACTACACACTCAATTACACACTATTAAAAACCTGAACTTCATCCAAATAAGAGTCCAAACTCAATCTCATGTTAATGAAGCCTGAACTTCATCCAAATTATAGTCAGAACTCAATTTTGCACTATTTAAGCCTGAGCTTCATCCAAATTACAGTTTAAAGGCCATTGTACTGATGCCAGTGGAGTTGCTCTTAGGCAACCAAACACAACATCTAAAATTGTGGGAACTTTGGAATCTAACTTCCAAATTTGCTAGAGAGCAAAAACATCCTAAGTCTCCCCTTCCACCCACCCAACCACCCAAATCCAATGATGATTGTTGCAAATTGCAATCAAAGAATGTGGAGTAGAAGAACATCCCAAAACAATACAAATCTTTCTCTCTCTATGTATAAATGTGTACACCTTACATCATGTGAAGTCTCTTGTATCCTATCTATCAATCACCCATCTCCCCAACTCACACCGAAATCTTGGTGTTTTGTTTTGAAGGCTTTGATCATCAACATCATCATGTGTTTCATGCCATTCAATGCAACAACCACAATTTTTGCACACAAATGGGTATGCAAATGATAGTATACACTAGCTAGTGGGAGATTGGTTCAAGGATTTCCTCCCCCTCCCGCCCTTTTCAGAGTAAGAAAATGATGATTTTTTGGGATAAATTTTGCTTCTTATTAGAGCTGTTTGCGTGGTTGTCACAGCTCCACTATTGAAAGGAGTTGTCATAAGCAAACACCAGATTCTTCTTCTTTTGATCTCATACAGAAGGAAACTTCAGCAGGTGATAAGATGCGGATTGCCCGTACTGTGCTCACAAACACCCTGCAAAACACCCCAAGAGAAATAAAGAGAAAGCAAAGAGTCAATCTCTCTAAGGCTTTTTGCGAAAACAAAAACCCACCTCCACAAATGAATCTATCCAATCTAAAGTGAGATCTTTGGAAGAACTTCCAACAATTGTGTTGTCTCAAGGAAGGATGATGAAGCCAAGAGGAGAAGGAAAATCAACTACTGTTTTTTCAAAAGAGTAAAGTAATAACGTACTCCCAAGGATCGTCCCCAACAAGGAGGAGGTCATTTTCATTGTCTAGAAACACCAGTTTCCATCCAAGGTCTTGATCAAGCTGGCACTCAAGATTGAACATGCGTGCTAATGCACCCCGCAACTCCTCATAGTTACTAAACTGATTGACATTAATCGCTCGTGTTATAGATCCCAGCTTGTACACCTGATCATAGCCCACCCAATGCATCGAAAGCGCATTACAACCCCATCATCTTCATCATCATCATCATCATCACCATCATACATATACCATACTAAACCAAAAAATCACCAACAAATCTCAGTTTCAAAGAGAGCTCAAGAAGCATCTCCATGACCCACACCTTTTATTTTGGGCCTCTACCAATGTCTACCACATTCCACATAGATGAGTCCTATTTGACTATAGAGTCATGATTGTCAATGTCATGATTCTATAGTCAGATAGGACTCTTTGCTTATGCCATGTTTTGGCGTGATGATTTCACACTATTTAAAGGTTGTACTTCATCCAAAGTACTGTGAAGAGAAGCTTCTTTTACCTTGGTGAAGCTTCGGACCAGCTTTGGAGGGCAACTAGCACCAGCTCCTTGCAGTTGAGAGAGATTGTTGTTGGGGCCTTCATTGGAATTTGTATTAATGAATGCAGGAGGAGGAGGCTCTACACCTGAGCTTGATGAGGAGCAGTAAGATCCCTGTACCAGTCTTCTCCCGTGAGCTTCACTCTGCAGTGATTGTTGTACCTTGCTCAGCCTTGAGGCAACTGGCAATGGACATGATGATTTGGTAGTGGATCCCACTGGAAGGAAACTGGGGTTGTTATTGTTGTGCATTTCAAACTGAGCTTTTGATGACTCCTGCTCTGCGTCATCTCCATTCCTGTGTATAATTCCTTGACATTGCCCAAGTTGCTGCCCTGGAGACATAGGAACAACCCCTGCTGCTGCTGATGCTGTTTGAGTCCCAAACTCTGGTACAGAAGACCCAGAGGCTGAGGGTGGCCTGTCTGGCATCCTCTGCAAGCACATTGATTTATTACTGCTTCCATTTGCTTGTTGGGTTTCTGTATACATGATGCAAGAAGAAGGTTCACGTGCTGCCACCGATGGGTGCCATGAACCACCACCACCTGTCATCACCTGCATCAAATGCAGTGTCAAAACTTTTGAACATTCTCAGACACACTTCTTCCATTGCAATGTGCACAGTTTTAGCTATAATTATTGTATATACAGCAATGTTTTGTAAAATGCTGTGGGGCTTAGAAAAGACCTAACATGCAATCATAGGGTTGGAACTTGGTATAGATTAATCAAAGGGTTGGTTGGTAACCATGAGAAGCAAGTTCTGACCAGTGTTTGTGATTCATGGAGCATCGTCACACTGTTTCCACCACCAGAAAATGCTTCTTGTTGTGGTGGCCTGTTTTGAATCCCATTTTGAGATAAATGGCCAGGAAGATGTTGGGTTGCATATGGTCCACTTTGTTGAATCGCACCATTCTGCTGCAAACATCTGTTGCCTTGTTGCTGCTGCTGCTGCTGCATCATCCCATTCTGTAAGCCACCTTGCAAACCATTCCACATCCCATTTCGTGACCCATTTTGTGACCCATTTTGCAATAACCCATTTTGCAACAACCCATTTTGTGACCCATGATTTTGCAATAACCCATTTTGTGACCCATTTTGCAACAATCCATTTTGCAACCCAGGATTTGCAGGTTGTTGATGCACAACCTGTTGTTGTGATGGTGGGTGTTGCAACATTGAGCTGCCATTTGCAGGCTGGGTGTAATGCCCATTATTTGGTGGCTGTGAAGCACTTTGATTGTGAGGAGGTTTGTGTTGGGAAGCTTGCTGTTGCTGGAGAAGCCCAGCAGTGTGCAACAAGGCCGGGCCACTTGCAGCTTGCTGTTGTTGATGAATGAACCCAGTGGTTTGGGAAATATGCACTGATGATGATGGTTGGTGAAGAGCTACATCTGAGGAGGAATGTACTGACCTCTGTTGCTGCTGCTGCTGCTGCTGTTGTTGTGGTGGAATGTTTTTCAAGCTGTGAGATCCTTGTTGAAGAAACTGATTTGGAGAGCCACATTGAGACATGGCACCACCACCATTTTGGTTGACACTACTTAGTTCCACTTCTGGAAGCTGTTGTACTCCTACTGGGTTGTTGCAATTGTGTGAAACTGTCACATTTTGGAAGTTGGGATAAGGACTGGAGGAGGAAGATGTTGGAGAGCTGTTGTTGTTGCGAAAATCTAACTCTGAAGTGTAATTTAACTGAGAGGTTTGAACCAGAGGAGTCATGGCATGAGTGGTGGGGAGCTGTTGAGGTGATTGTGCCGATTGCAGGCAACTTGGTGAATACTCTTGATGTTGAAGAAGCTGAGACCTGGCTGTGCTGGGCACTACTACTGGCAACTGTGTTGTTGGATCCAAACACGGTTGCAGCCGCTGCAAATTTCCATACTTCATTTCCTGCTGCTGCTGCAATTGGCACTGGAGAAAAAGCTTTGATGGATCTGCATTGATGCTCCTAAGATCCTGTGAAAATCCAACAAAACAAAGTTCAACAAATAAATTCAACATGATCTATGGCAGCAGATCAGAATTCTATTGTAAACCCAGCAAGGCAAAAACACTTTTGCTGTAAGTACTGGAGATAAGTTTGCAACTCTGGCATCTAACC
>Ga0116229_10011670_pt1 | contig 12883 bp, 7 predicted proteins | sample S1TSphgellanicum_3_FD_87313 | JGI IMG/M metagenome (GOLD analysis project Ga0116229, IMG submission 87313) | Host-associated microbial communities from peat moss isolated from Minnesota, USA - S1T2_Fc - Sphagnum magellanicum MG | ecosystem: Host-associated > Plants > Peat moss > Unclassified...
CAATGTAACAAGTCCTTCACACCTTCATTGTCGATTTGATTTTGATTAAAGATCTAACCTTTTTCCTCTCCTTGAAATTATGGTGTCGCACATGGTTACATTTTACGGGCCGCAAGCCGCACAAGCAAATGAATAACTGCCTCCGGAGTCATCTCTAGATCTTACCTTAACACAACATCCTTGTGATGAAGAACCCAAACCTTGAGAGGTGCGTGCTCGTCTTGAAGTTGAACCCCTTCGAACTTAGTACTATCGTATTTCTCCGAACTTTTGCACCTTGGTGATTTTGCTACAAGTCGACCCCGTTTCTGGTGACGAACCTGAGACCGTTTGTGAAGGTTGTTACGAAATTGAAGATACTTCTATCTTCGCATGGTCTTCAATTCCTGGCGTTAAACACTATTGTTGGTTGCGCGGTCCGATTCGTCGATTGCTTCCTAATATCAAAGCAGATTGCCTAGTTCGCACCATTCGACGCATCATATATTTCCTGTAGTTATGAACTATCACTATGGCATAGCCCAGGATTTCGCATGTACTTGCAGCTCTTTGCTGAGCTCATTTACAAACTAAATAAATGTTTCAGTTATTATGAGACTCCTGTTGCCATTGGCACACTATTATACTATCTATTTAATCATTGAATTGTCACGAATTAACCTTATATTCAACAGCTTGAAGATTGTTCTAATTCTATTAGACCTTTCATTAACATACCTTCAATTGTTTCAAGAATTTCTAACATCCTTGTTATTCACTAAATACTAGAACAAGACCAATGTTATGTTGAACATTGCAAATTATGGTGTCTACTTCTACCCCCAACCCTCTAAAGATTTCTTGTCGTAACCCTACTTTGAGGGAAGTGTGAGGATGAAACTCACACTCCCGAAATTGAAACTTGGGAGTCTTCCGGGACTCCCAAAACTTTAGAGTTCGATTATAGGGGTCAAAACACCTCACATTGGGATGTTCTTTATATCATTGGAAAGCTATTGAAGCGTAGATGTCGCAAATGGCCTTGCATTGGCCATTTAAACATCTGCAGCACAAGTTATGGCAAAAAGAAGGGTTAGGAGTCAAATTGACAATTTGACTCCCGACCACTAAAAGTCGGGAATCGACCCGAGCCCAGTGCGTGCAAGTGGAGTACGACACATTATTGGAAAGTTCTCAAGGACAGCTACAAGTTTGCTTAAGACCTCATCCCAATCGGAGGTCTGAGCAATGAGTTATGATCGCTCAAAGTCTTGGGAGTCCAAACCGGGACAGTTTCGGGACTCCTCCTTGGGAGTCTTGAGACAAAAAGCCATTCGGATGTGGGTGTTGCGGAGAGGCACATAGTATACTATATGGGGGAAGGTGGTGGCTTCCCCTGAGTTCGGGCCGTGGTGAATCAAGTGAGTCTAGAGTTACCCGTGGCTTGTCCTAGCACCAAGGGTGCTCCAGAATGCGAACTAACCAACTTGTTGGTTGGGTTTATGTAGGTTCAAGTAAGTGAATAGCTTGTCACTCTTCCTAGTCCCATCCCGGAACTTCAGCACGCCCCTCTACCCCTTTTAGTGCTGAAAGTTGGGAGCATGCCCCGAGTCCCCCACAATTCCGCAACTTGAATAACTTAGCCCCAACTTGGGGCTAACTAGGGATTTGGGAGCGCGTCATTTCTCACCCCTAATTACGCAACAAAGTTTTTAAAACTATGGTTATCGGCTTTTTGTTGAAGAAAAGAACTAACCCAACACCTTATTCACCAATAATGCACTTCATAAAAGAAAACAACCCCTCCACGCACCCAGCGCATTCATCATTCCCTATGAAGTTGATAAAAGCCCTTAATAACTTTACCCCACTCAAATAACCCTGATGCAACTTTTAAAAATTAAGACTACCGCACATGGTTGTGTTGGTATGGCTCACAAACACCCTTAAAGATTTTTTTCTCTGACAATTTACTAGCATCATGGCAAATGCCAATGCTCCAAATTCCAACACCGAGTACTTAGAGTGTAATGAAAAATAGGGGCACACATAATACCCAATGGATCAATTCAATGATTATAACCCTTTTTTCTTAGCAACACCAATATCATGTTTTAAAATCTACATGAACTCTTACTATCTACACAAAAATCTAAAATTGAGGATTTCTAAATGTTAAGTCACTTCGATCTCATTTTGTTGAACTCAATTCATCATATCCCATCTTCTCATCAACCATAGACCACAGTAATCCATGTTGAGTACTCACCTTGATAGATCCATATAAAGAGTAAAAAAGAACACATTCTCCTAAATCCCCTAAACACAAAAGCCTTTATGACTCTTTCAACATCAAGAACATAACAATTCAAACACAATAACAAACAAAGCAAACCCAAATTCACATAATGTGAAAATTTTCATCCCACAAAAATTTATTCATGAGTTTAACAAAGCTAAGAAATTTAATCCCTCAAATAACCTTTAAAAAATTTAGACTATAATTGACGCAAATATTCCTTTAGAAATCCTAGTCTTGAAAATACTCTCTCAAGGTGAAAGCACACTAAGGTGTTACGCTTTAGATGTCCAGGAGTCCATTTGTCACAATTTTTAAATTTTCAATAATAATTTATTCCAATTGATATGTGCAAATGATGAAATGGGATTCATGTCAAGAATGAACTCAAACATCAAAACATTATGTTAAAATTTCATGGTCAAATCTTTGGTATTCAATTTGTTATGGATTTTTAAAGTTGTACAAAAACACTTATCCAATCAAAGATAAATTAAATGGATTCAATACACTTTGATATAATGTCCTTTATGAATAAGTGACTCAATGGTAATATAATATTGTGGAAATTTAATATTAAAATAAAAGAATTTGAAAATATTTTATGACTAAATTTTGAGATGTATATCAAATATGAAACTTTTAAAGGAAGTCCTTCATTTGTTAAAAATAATGATTTAGATGTTCATATTTCAAGTATAAGATTATCATAAAAATAAACTAAAGATATTTAAATCCTTATGGAAAAATACCTTATAACATTTTGCCACATGGCCCATTTGATTCAAAGTATCTTGTTTTTGCCTGTTTTTGTAATACTTTCCTTTTGTATTTTATTTCATAATGGATTAAAAATGGATTATCATGATGTGCCATTTTTGTTCCACTTTAGTGTGTTTTCACCCCTCATGAAACCAAAACTACCACACTAAACCTAAACACATAGACACAACATCACACTTTGCAAATTTAAGATGACAACTCTTGAGATCTTTAATTTCTCATCATCCCCCTAGTCATCAACCTTTAAAGCTATTGCTACAATTAACACCTAACCATTGAGGCACACAGTGCAATGAAAATTTCATTTCTCTCAACATAAAAAAACCACATTTCACAAATCTATACTCTATATGCATCAGAACGCAAAAAATCACCACTTATCCCCTCACACATTCTAGAAACTTATAGAAGAAAAGAAGTGCCCACTCCACCCAATAGCTCTTCCTTTTATCCTCCTCATCTCCTCCAAGTCCTTGATTGACATCCATTAAAACATTCATGCAAACACAACCACACCACAAAAAATGTGCCCAACAAAACCACAGCAACATAGTAGGCGTTGAAAATAAAAACACATAGTGCACATTACTTACAAGCAAACAAATTTGTGTAGAAAATAGCCACAACACCAAAGACCTTACTTACACTTCACCATCAACTACCAAGAATATGTTGTTTTTTGCTTTTGGTAGTTGATGACATTATTCCATCTACTTTAAGGTTTCATCCTATATGTCTTCGTCACAAGCGTTTAATCCAACCATTCATTCTTGCACCTCTCACAACAACACCAATATGGTTTGTGAGATAACATGAAAACTTTACCTTGAGCAAGAATTAATGAGGTCTAATTTTGACTATTTATCAAATGATTTGTAATCCTTTTCATTTTCCTAAGTTGGAGGGCATTTAGCCCAATGAACAATTTTGAAAGAGCTCTACCATAGATTTAGTCAAGAAGGCATGTTGGGGAGGATGTTTTTAACACCCCCTTGGTGTGCAATGCCATGCACTATTACAAAGTTCATGGTCTCCATTATGACACTTGTTATCTTCCATGTCCTTCACAGGAATTTGTCTCACAATTTGTTTACCATTTTCAAACCCACAACCATTCAAGAGAGCAAGCCACACACTTACTAGTAGCTTGGTTTCCTGCACTAGACTACAATGGATCACAATGAATCTGACCTATTTATAATGCCAACATTATTCAAACCTTGCAATAGAACCATGTGGATGTTGTGTAGGGCATCACAATGACACCCACAAAATTCCTAGGGTGTTGAGCGTCCTATGCATGTTGGGTTTTGAAAAAGAACTACCATAGGTTAGTTAAAAGTTTTTTCTTGTCCACCCACTCTCCATCCCTTGTAGTGCATTGGAGGGTGTTGGTTCACTTTGCCTCTTACTGGATTGATCCAATATCCAACTGCAAAAAAATTATATTACCCAGCACCCACCTATGCACCATCCATTTGAAACATACATTATGATTCATATTTTAAATCCAGCTGCAATTAGTGAATTGAATGAGAATGTGACCCTCACGTGAAAAAACTTAACATTTCAAATGTAAGGAAATTGTTAGGGTGGGAATCAAAGGTATAGAGATGGTCTCACATGAATTGAGGATGATTTTTGTCATATATTTTCAATAATTGTTCCTGGTCTTTGGTGGGAGACCTAAACAAATCTGAATGAACAATATTTTATGTATGGAAAAACATTAAGATGGGGGTGTAACTTGATGTAATTAAATTATTACCTATGTAATTATTTAACATGTAAGTTTAGTGATCTACTTGTTAATAGGATTTCAGAGTAAAATTATGATTTGATGAAAGTGCATTGACTTTCACATGATAATTTATGTGAAAGTCATGTGAAAAATCTTTGCACTTTATTATGCATGTGAAATCACATGGGGAGCCATGTGATGTGTAGACTTTAGAAAATTTCTTATTTAGTTTCCTTTGGGTTAATATATAAGTGAATGTTTATGACCTTTGGAAACACCTTCATTTGATAGAAATAAATTGTTGTATGAATGTAAAGTTTGATGGAATAGATTTGTGAAAGGAATTGAGTTTTTAGTTTTGAAAGGTTTTGGTGTAGTTTATGTGAAATTCATGGTAGGAGAATGGTGTGGCATACTAGTTATACATAAACAATAGAAAGGTGAAAAAATATTTATGCAACCAATAACATAAATTTCCATAGCTATGTAATAAACATACATAGTTTCGGTTCTAAACCTGCTTGTGATCCACAGGGGCACTCGCAAAATAAATTGCTTAGGATGAGGTAGTATCAAGCCTAACTATATAGCTTAGCAATGATTTTTGCCCACGAGCTTTACCTAACATGAAGTAAACATTATCATGAACATAAGAGCATCCCCACTGAAGGGCGAAAAAACGAATAGTAACAACATTTAGTTTGCATGTTTTGACAATTTAAAAATATGTCCCCACTAGTGCCACATCACTAGAAATAGTTTGATAGGTGTAATGAAAATAACCTCTAGCTACTGAAACCTAAACTATTTTCAAGGGCTCAACCATGCATAGCACATGCTTTTCAACATACACACACAAAGTTCTTCAAATGCAAAACAGAAAAAATTATAATATAGTTGCAAGTTCAAAATGTGTTGTGGCATTTCAATGCAAATTATTGTTATAAGAGGTTTGCAAGGGAAGTGGAACCACATGGAATATTGCAAATGATGGTGATGTGCCACCTATAATTCCAACCACACAAATGTTGAAGTGAACACAATCATTTCTTTACATTTTAATTATGCAATTTGCACATTATAAGGAATCCTATCCATTGTAACCTATGTGTTTGTCACTTATGTCCAAATCAACCATTTTTGTGGATGTAAATATGATTGTCTCCATGGCACCTCATAAAAATGACTTGTAATTATGTGAGTGATTACGAAGTCATTTGTGGTCACATATGTTATTATTGATTTGGATGAAAATGAAGATGAAAAGTACATTTATATCATTCATTTAGAGTGTCGTTCCAAAATAGATGAAAATATAATTATTTGTGACTTGAAAGATGTTTCATAAGCCATTAGACACCATGTTGCACATTTTAAACTTGATTTGCAATTATAACTTTTAGTTACAAATGTACATGTAATTAAATATGAAAAAAATGTGAATTGACGAATGAAATTATTGAATTTAATGGTCTATTTTTTTTCCTTTAACTTTTTTCAATTGTTAAAATGTAGTAGGGTTTGTTGAGTTTTTGAAAATTTCAAACGACCCATGACAATTAATAATAAAAATGGAGCATTTTGTAATTTCTAGCATTATATAAAGTTCTTCATAATTTATAATTAGGTGCAAAATACACATTTAACATCTATTTATGAAAGCTTCCATTGATGGATAAAAACATAATTATTTTTGCAATTAATCATGGAGATTAATGGTAATAAGTAACAAATATTAAATAAAACTAAGTAGTAGATAATATGTATGTGGTTAAATAATATGTATATTATCATGTTGGATATGTCATATTTTTTTTAAATTAGTTAATTAATTAGGAAGGTTAAGTAATAAGTAGTATGTATTTTAGTGTCAAATGAAATAATGTTATGTTAAATTAATTCAATAATTAGTATGTCATATGTATATGGGTTAATTAATAGGTACTTTATCATGTTGATATGTCATTTTTAAACATTTAATTATTTTATTAAGTAGGCAATGTAATTTATTTATTAAATATGCTAAGTAGTAGGTAGTAGGAATAATTTATGATCCATTTATAAACATTATATGATGAATAAATTATATCATCCATCTAAATTACATTTTTTTGGTACAATTATGATCTATTATAAACAAAATTGTACAATATAATTTCTTAAATCAAATAGAGGTTTGAAATGTGAAAATATATAATTTATAATTCCATAAAATAAATTATTTATATAACATTATATATATAATATTATAATTTTCAGAATCAAATGAAACTTTAAGTATGAAAGATATATTTATTATTATTATATTATCCATTTATAAGTCATGTGTTTAAATTGATTTTTTTAAAGGAGTGGTTTTTGAAACAATATTCAATAATGAAATTCAAATATATATTTTAAAAATCAATTTACATTTTAAAAGGAAATTTGTAATTGTGCACATTATTGAAAAAACTTTAAAATTAAACTTTAATCTTATGATTTGTATAAAATTTTAATGCAAAAGAAAAAATATTGTTCTTTTCCACCTCCACACATTGTGACGATTATTCGATTTGAATACATTTCAATTACATTTGACCATCTTAAATTTGTAAATGACTTGTTGCACTAATTAATGATTAATATTGTTCATAGTTGTTATGTTCACTATGTTGTTCATTTATGAATATTATTTAGATTTTATTTATTTTTAAAATAATTTAAAATTATTGGCATGAAAATTGAAATACCTTTTAACTGTATTTACACAATGCATTACAATGGGTTAGTGATTTGTTTAACATTCTTCAACTATCAATATGGTACATGAGTTGAACCATCAACTTTTAACATGTTGAAACCATTACTTAGGAGTTGGATTTTACACTTACCATAATTTATTAAGACACATGTAATGATTTAAAACTCCACATTTATATTGGAATGAATCAATGATTTTTTAAACATCTTGTCAATTATCAAAGTTGAACCATTCACTTTTAATATATTACACTAGAAGATATCTTGTAATATGTAATCATTCTTTTTTACTACATGCAACTATGTGTTGGTTGTGACTATATTTGATTTTGTTTGAAACTAATTATCAAAATTCACATTTTATATCGTTAAATGTAACTATGTTGTGATTACCATGTGACTATTGACATATTCATCTTTTCATTTGGACGACTTTTGAGATTGTTTTCATCCAAAAATAGGCTCATATCTTCCATTAATTGCATTTGGGATCAAAATTAATCACAACCATATGCCATATACGTAGCCATTGAAATACACTAAGGTATTATAAGGTGTATTATAACTAAATTTGAAGTACATTTCTATAGTGTATTAAGGTTGCATTAAAGGTATATTTAAAGAATTTATTAAAAGTACATTATGCATTAATTATGGGTAGATTGATTATATATTGTGAACATGTTAAAGGTTTTATCAACATGGTTTTTATGGTGAATTTTAGCCATTTGGCGATATTATTTTTCCAAAAAAAAAAACCTTTGTTTTGGTTTTGATATTTTCAACAACCTTCTCGCCTTTCTTTGTTCATGATACACCAAATCTATTGTGACACCCTTGTTCCATGACAACACAAATACAATGATCACAATGTGAGATGCAATGGAATCTGCCATTCATACCCATTACACCCAATTTTTTAATAGACTTCAATTGGAATTTCAAACAAATTACATACTTTAGTTTTTAATATTTTTCTTTCGATATGAAATTTCATATCCCAATTCTCAAAATTATTATTTCAATCTAAAAAACTGAATTTCAATTATGTAAATTATTATATGAATTTGACTATTTTTGACCAAAAAAACTGTCATTTAAATTCTGAAAACTAATATGTGAATTAAAAATTGTTATTTGAATCTGCAAATTTTTATTTGCATTCTGAAAATTAATATTTGAAATTTGAAAATGATATTTGGATCTGAAAATTGATATTTCTATTCTAAAATTGATATTTCAATTGTAGAAATTCAAATTTCAATTATGAAATATTTTATTTGAATTCAAAATGTTTTAATTTAATCTGAGAATTGATATTTGAATTCTGGAAATATTATTATCTAAATTTGAAATTTTTAATTTGAATTCTGAAAATTGTTATTCAAATCTGAAAATTACTTCATATTTTGATTTAAAACTAAATCAAATAACAAGTTTCAGAATGGAAATATCAAGTTTCAAATTCAAATAATTTTTTTAGAACTGAAATACAAATTTTTGAGTTCAATTGAAAATTCTCCGAATTGATATATGAATTTTCAGATTCAAATAATGATTTAAAAATTAAAATATCAAATTTTAAATTAAAATAAATATTTTCGGAATTCAAATATAAATTTTAAAATTCAATTCACAATTTTTAATATTCAATTAAATTTTTAAAATTCAATTAACAATGTTCAATATTCAAATTAAAATTTTAAAATTCAATTAACAATGTTCAATATTCAAATTAAAATTTTTAAATCCAATTAATATTTTTCAGAATTAAAATACGAATTTTCAGATTCAAATAAAAAAAATTCAGAAATCAAATACCAATTTTGAAATTTAAATACATCTTTCGAAATTCAAATATCAATTTTGGAATACCAAGAAGAAAAAAGGTTTCAAATATGAATTTCTGAATGCAAACAATAATTTTTTGATTTGAAAGATCAATTTGGAGATTCAAATAAGAATTTTTAGAAATGAAATATCAAAATTTATAATCAAATAACAATTTCTGGATTGAAATATTACTTCTTTGTTGCAAATAATAATTTTCAAAATTCAAATAACAAAATTTTTATATTCAAATAACAATTTTCAGAAATCAAATATCAAGTTTCACATTCAAATAACAATTTTCAAATTTTAAATTTGTCAAATTTCATATTCAAATTACAATTTTGTTGCAAGTTGAGTTGAAACAATTATTTGGCAATGACCCTAAGGGTTTTGGACTTCCAAAGGGGATTAGAAAGCCGCATTTGTGAATGTTGTGATGGGAGTGGGGCAAACAAATGATATGCCTAACAATGTACTAATGAGTGAGGAGATGAAGCGAAAAATAAAATTGAAGGGTGAAAAAAAGGCAAGGGAAAAAAATAAGAAGGAAAAGGAACTATGGAGGCACAATAAAGATTTATAGAACAAAAATACATTGGAAGCCTTAGTGAAAGAGGGTTCTGATCTTTTTTGGCAAACCATAAATAAACAAAAATTGAAAGGGCGGTCTTTAAGGAGGTTGTGCCAATAAACCTTCTTAATAAAACGAGAGGATTGCTATAAATTGAGATAACTGATTTATGGCAGTCATCATCACAAGCATCCCTAGCACCACAGAGGTCAATGCAATTAGAAGTTTCGAATTCAAATTTCCATAGTTTTGATGTAGATTGCACAAAAGACCATGTTCAAGTAGGGCAATTATGAGTTGTTTATGACAGTTTACATTATATGCTTCAATGTCATTGTTGGATAGATATAGTGTAGTTGCATCCCTTTAAAGCAAGCTATCATTAGCTAGAATATGTATATCACTCGAAGTATGGAGCAACATGTGTAATTTTTTTCAAAGTTTTGTTAAGTGTGAAGGAATTTGAGTTGGTTGATGTCATGGATTTCAATGAGATCAACATTTTTTTTCATTCCATGCTAGTTGAAAAATCAACATTGAAAAACCACTTCATAGTACATCCAAAATTGGATAGGTGTGAGCCATGTGATGTTAAGTTAGAAGTCAAAAACACAAGCCAAGCGACACTATAAGATGGTTAAAATCAAAATTTGGACCTTGCATGTTTCTTCTACTTTCATAGTGACCAATATGTGAAACTTATTAACAAAAAATTCTTGTAAAATTGTGTGTTATGTGTCCTTTTTGTTTGGTATAGTTGTAAAAGGACATTGCACATATACATGTTTTGAGTCATGTGGTGCTAACCTATTTGTGTCTTTTAAGAAAATTAACAAAATTGTTCAATTTGTAGAACTTCCATTCCAAGGTTTGCTAAAGGGAACATACAACTTTTCCAAATCTACATCAATTGTTCACTTCCATGTATATGAAACTAATATATACAACAATAGTAAGGATGTGTTCCTAATTCATTAAAAGTTACACTAATCATTTAGATGAAATCAACATTAATTTATTAGATGAAAATTTTAATGAATTTATCACATCTTTTAATGATTAGCAACATGTTGATATGGACAAATCAATTCATTAAAGTAATCAAATTTAAAAATTCACTTTTTATTATTTAAATTAAATTATTTTTAATCAAATTTTATTAATATTAATTTGAATATTTATATTTATATAGTAATAAATATAATATATGTACATACAATCAACATACAATGTTGATCACATGAAAATTTACCAAGATTTGATCCTTAAATTCCAAGGTGATAACCCATTGCTATTGCCATCTAATCACCTCATTTATATGAAACAAATGGGACGATGATTGTCTTTATCATGTTGTTTATTACAAATGATTTGCAAAAGCCAATTTTAATTATTGTTATCTTTTTCATATTATTTCCAAATGATAAAATTTAAACCTCATTTTAAAATATTTTCCAAAATGTACAAAATTGAAATATTTTAAGGAAAAATTGATTTAATTTGACTGCAAATGCATTTGAATATTGCAATTTAATACATTTCAACAATGATGTCTTTAAGATTTTTTAAGAAACCATTATTATTATTTTCATATTTTTTTCAAATGAAAAAAAATAAAATTTCATTATAAGTTTTTTTCCAAAACATAGACGTATTATATATATATATCGAAATGTGCAATTTAATAAATTAAAAAAAATTATTCAATATATATTTTTCAAAATTTTCACACAAATGTTTTTTTTAAAAAATCTTTGTTTGATTGAAAATGCATTTGAACTTTTTTATTTCAAACATTTTAAATTTTTTTTGAAGAAAAAAAAATCTTTGAAATAACATAATTTGTGAATAAGCAAATTTTAAAACAAAATTGATTTTTTGTTCTAGAAAATATTTGATTACTGATGACAATATATTATAATTTATCTTGCCACATTTTAAGCATATATTTAATCAATAAAATTTTTATTTAAAATATTAATTATAATTATTTAATAATTTATTTTAATGTGTAATATTTAATTTATTAAATACATTGGTAGGCGCAAATTCTATTTATATTTGCTCTCTACCTACTAATAAACAATACAAATTGTACACATAATAGCACTTAAATCATATACAATTTGTTGTTTTAAACCATTCTAATTAATTTGTTGACTTTATTCACACATTCATTTCAATACTATTAGTGTTCCATTATTTCCAATTTCGAGATTAATTCTTGATAATTAGAATTTGTGATCAAATTTTTATTATTACAATTTAGAAAACACAATATATTCATAATGTATTCACTGTTTCATCATTAATATTATATTATTTTCTTTATTCAAAATTGAACATATCAAACATCTGTAGTATAAAAGTGTAGAAATAAAAAATGAAAAACAATAAAATTTATAGTTCACCACCCAACAAAACTCTAAAACTACATATTCTGTTTCTATTTATTTTTTAGCAACTCTTTAAATCTATGTGTGTGTAAAAGCAATAACTCACAACCTTTATCACAATCACGAACTACATCCTCAATTTTTTCCCTCCAAAAGTAATTTGAAAATCAAAACTATCATTCAAGTGTTTTAATCTTGTCTTCTTACCTCTTTACCATTCACCTAATAACACATATATTATGTTAGTTTTAAAAATACTCTATAATGTTATATAAGTATCAACATTATGTTAATAATTACTAATTTATACACATAATATTTTGGTATTGTAAATTATATTAAAGTTTATTTTGAATAATATTTTCATGTAATTTTCTGGAAAAGCCTTTTCATTTATGAAAATAAATTTAATACAAACTATAACATGTTTTAAAAGTTGTATGAGTACCAAATTTTTTAATAAATTAATAGATACACACATTTAATAAATACTTACACTCAATAAACTTATTTAGATTATATATATATATATATATATA
>Ga0116229_10011673_pt1 | contig 12882 bp, 8 predicted proteins | sample S1TSphgellanicum_3_FD_87313 | JGI IMG/M metagenome (GOLD analysis project Ga0116229, IMG submission 87313) | Host-associated microbial communities from peat moss isolated from Minnesota, USA - S1T2_Fc - Sphagnum magellanicum MG | ecosystem: Host-associated > Plants > Peat moss > Unclassified...
GGAAAAAGAGGTGATAGAGGGGTTCAGTAATGCCATGCCAAAACCCCTTGCTGCCCTGTGGTCAAAGTCCCCGCCGCCCCCCCCCCCCCCCCCCCCCCCCTTTCTCTCACTCTCTCTCTCTCTCTCAATGGCTAGAAACCTGATCCAACATTACTTCCAAAGTTCCTGAGTTTTCAACTAGAATCTGTGAGTCATGATGTTAAGAGGAATCATGGATTTGTTTGAAGTAACTTATTTGTGCAAATATCATTTTTTTTGGGGGCAAGCCTCCACTGTTTCTACAATCATATGAGAACACAAGTCAAGCAAAAAAGGGTATTCTTGTCTTAGGAATCTTTGTTAGTAACATCAATGTATGCAGTTTGGATGCAGCACTCATCTTGAAATCTGATGTTGAAAAACACATGAGCTGATATTGACATCAGTATCTGTCAATTATACTATAACAATCTTACTAAGGGAAGGTAGCCTGTTTGTTTTATTTTGTCAATTTGAGATCTCCCAAACCATGATGCCCCTACTGTGCTCTTGGTACCATCAGAAAGCCCATTGATGAGTAGAGGTTCATCAAAGTGATTTCATAATGTTTAGATGTATATTGTAGTATCTTGGCCACTTTGACATGAGTTTGTTGAATAATTAATTAATTTTTGAGAATTCCAAAATGATATATTCTCAAATATTGCATCAGATTCTTAATTTTCCTTCATATACAAAAAACATTCTGATTTTTTCTTGAAAATTTCAACGTTTCTGAAAATAAAATAATTATTGTTGAACTGGCCCAGGTATTAGGGTAGTGAAAGAGTTATTAAATATTGAATAATTTTGTAATTGAAACTTTCAATATATCAAAAGTTCATTTCTAAAGGAAAATTGGGGTGTGCTCTTGATATGGTTGGAAAGCTCTCAATGAGTAGGGTTTCATGGAGGCGATTTTGTAATTTTTAGATATATTAAGGTGTGGGTGATATTGAATTTTGAATAAAATTTTCATTGAAAATAAATAAAAATAACTAAAAGATTTATACTGAAAATTGGATCTCAAACTTAGGCCAAAGAAGGTGTATTATTTTTGCTTTTCACATAAATTGAATATTACCATCTTTGATCAATGGGCAAAGGTCACATTAGTTACACACTGTAAACATTAGCTGCTGTTGTTGGATTGTCAAATGCTCCAAATAAAATTTACCCAACAATTGCATCTGATGCTATTGGAACTGGTGATTGTGCAAGAGTTAGTAATTCTCTGCACAAAGTGCTACATGTAATGCAGCTAGTTAGTGCTGCCAAAAACCTTGTGTGCCTCTTGATGGATTTACCTCGAACTAGGACCTCAATAGTGAATTGTTCACTGGTTTGTTTCACAGTTGAAATTCCATCATTCTCAAAATCACAAAATATCACATTTCACAAGTTAAAATTCATCAGTCTCAAAACCACAACAATCTGGCAATCCCATTTCAAAGTTAAAAATTTATCATCCTCAAAACCCCAACAATCTGACAATCCCATTTCACGGTTAAAAGTCATCATTCTTGAAACCACAACAATCCAACCTGCAGAAGAAATGTGCCAATGAAATGTACATGCTTGCATGACTGAATGGGTCTCTTACAGGACAATGCTATGGGATCTGTAAAATAGCCAGTGGCAAGATCTAACAAGGGAAAAAAGAAGAGAAATTACAGTTGAACATTTGGATCTGTGTTGAGAATGAGAGCCACTGTCCCAAAGAATTTTCTTCTGGATAGCCTACCCAAGTGCAGTGTGTTTCTTTCTTTCTTGGCAAATTTTCACCAGCTTCCAATTTTCAAAAACATTCAAAATCATTTGAGGTTTCTGATCTTCAAGAGTCGAAATTTCTTATAGAAGAATCACCAGCTTCTACATCAGGTTCCGACAGGTATCAATCAATAGTGTAGTATGTGCTTAAATGTTTTCACTTTCATGTCTTTTTTAAGCCCAAATTTTGGCTCAGTTTGTCTTATGAACATTCGCAACTTGAGCCACATTAAATTTTTTTGAAAAAATATAAAAACAACCTGCCCAAGTGTAAAGTTCCTGATCACCACATCAACTGATTTCACCCTTCATGGCACTATAATCAACCTATGAGAATGCATGTTAAGAGTCAGATTTTATAATATAATCAAAGTTTTGAATACAGTCTTTAGTCAAACACACCCATTAGGAGCATATGAGAAACATGGATTGGGAATTGGGACTTCTCTCCAGGTACATATTCAGTTGAGAAATGACATTGGGAAAATGCCACTTAGCAGCTAGCTAGCTAGATTACAGGGAGCTGGTACTCTGAGCTTGTTGGGGGAGGGTTGTTGGGAATTGGTTGTTTTCTGTTAAAATTCAGACTCCCCAGCTAAAATTGGCTGCTGAAGCATCACCAGAGAAACAGAACCATTTCAGCTGATCATACTTCTGGATTGTCAGGAGAGGGGGAGGGAAAAGCAAAGAAAAAACGAAAAAACAAAAAAACCTGAAGAAGAAGAAGAAGAAGATGGCGCTATGGCCAAAAACAAAAGTCGACATTGAATGCATGTCTCCCAATTATAAGGGACATAAGTCCCAAAACCAAACCTCATCATTACACTCTCTGATGATCACTGGTGTTTTTCTTCCGTTGTAAGTAATGCGGCCTATGATGGCATTGCTGACTCTCTGCGTAAGTAGCCTCGAGTAGTCATGGATCTTTTGTTGAGGCTGAAAAAAACATATGTTATGGTAGTCACAATTGAAGGGGCATAAAAGATATGCTTTTGATAATAGTGCATGTTCAAAAATAATGTTATGAAACAATAACCAAGGTTAGTGATGAGCTTGAGAAATGGTCTCTTGCCCAAGATGCGATGGATGCTATAAGCATGGTTTATCTATAATATTGGCTAAAAATTTAATGTGAGACAACCTTCTCTATTGATATGGCTATTTTGAAAGGGCTTTATTATCAACCCAAAAAGCATGGATCCACCTAAACATGGATCCCCATAGTATTTGATGTGAATATTTTGAATTTGCAGTCCTATTTTTTCAAGATCACAATGATATCCAATGTTCAATGCAATATGGACTAGCCCATGGATCTCAATATAATGTGTACACTTTGGAATTTTTTTTTCTCCAATGTGTTATTATGTGCTTAACTTTTTGAGTTCACGAAGTGACAAATTTAATTTTGTATTCAAATCATAGGATTTGTGAAAGATGAGAAATTTTTCTCAACCTTGACTTTCATGAAAACAAGATTATAGAATTGGACTTGTGAGCATTTGAATTGCTGATTTGTACATTTGCACAATGTTTCTATTCTATTGATACCTTTTCTTATGGTGATGTCATCCCAACTTGGATTGAAGAAAAAGCAAGGAGAGTTTTTTTGGATTGATGTCTTCAAGCTATAGTGATTCATTGCTCTTTTGTAAATGGAAAGTCTTAGGTTTTGAAACATTGGCTTTTCATGGTGTCATCCATGAGAACTTTGTATGCCCAATCCCCACAAACCTTGATTTTGTATTCAAAATGTTAGGCATGCTTGGCTCATTTTTTAGCATGTATATGCTTTGTTGGACATTGCATTGAGGTTCAATGGATTATATTACCTATTTTTCCCTCTCTTACCATTTCCATTTTCTTGTGTATGGGTTTTGTGATCTATTAGGATTTTTACCAGTGTGCTACAAGTTACAAGTTAACTTTGAATTTGGGCCTTTAAAAACTTGTTATGATGAATATGTGGGTTAGGTCTTCGGTGCCAACTCAAGTGCAAGTTGAATTCTCCCATAGACCCTAATTTCCATGATGTTGAGTAGTTTGAACTTCGGGTAAATTTTTACTTCCCTCCCATAATGGATCTGATTTTATTTATATCACTAAACTAATGTGTGACTTGTAGGTCAAGGTCATGTGCTACCATGTGGTACAATGCTTTCTAGGACAATGGTTCAACTCCCTTGCATGATTTGTCAAAATTTTTTTATGCATCATTCATATGGTTCCAAATTTTGTCTTGAATTTTATGGAGTTGTAGAAATTGCTTACATGCATAATACTCATTACTTACATGTAATATGAGTTCTAACTTTGTATGTTTATACCTCAAAACAACTTAAGCCACTGGTCAGGAGTTTGTTTTGGTCACTCCAACTCACAAATTTTCTTTTCAGCAGCCTAAATTCAGACTATTAAAATTGATATAGTCACTATTCACACACACAATGCACCCTGCAATAGTCAAATACACCACACCTCCAAGGGGGAAAATAGCCATATGTTGTTTCTTCTTTTCTTTTTGAACATAGCCAGTCACAAGATAACGAGGCATGTAATGGTAGGCACTCGGGTTGCTAGCAGAAGCACAGAGTAGCCACTTAGGCCACTTTCAAGAATAGCTTAAAAAAAAAACACTAGTGGTCACTTGTGCTTTGGGACTGGGTTGAACCACTTTGTGCCAGTTTTCAGCTGACACACTCTCAAGCAATAAAATTCAACATTTCTGTTGGTACTTGGGCATGACAGCAGAAATAGTGGCGCCATATAAGAGGCTTGCCAATAATGTCTTCTTTCTTGAGTCTTCATGGCCACAGTGAACCAAAAATGACCAGTGCACCAGGAGGGATGGATGGTGGATGAACAGGAAACACTTTCCCCTTGGGTTCCTGTTCCATAGCTAACCATGGTGATGGTTAGGTTATAGCTCCTTTGCTAGTTTTACTACTTACCCTACATCCACTAGCACTTAACCTACATACTAACCAGTGTTGTGTGAGTGTATACCTTACCCTGATATATTTCTTTATGCTAAAACAATTGCCACAAACTAAAGTCTGAATCGAAAAGTAGCCAATTTTTTTGATTTTTTTTTTTCCAAGGTTGAGGATTTTCTGTGGTGCTCTGTTGGATAGTAAGTGGTCAGTATGCAATTTTGTGTTAGGTTCCAGTTCCCTGACTAACCATAGTGGTTACCTGAGTTGCCTTTTTTTTACTACCTACTCACTAACCACCAACAAGCAAGTTAGTATCTAGGTAGTAAAAACTGTCATTACCTATGTAGAAACCATCTACTTACCTGGTGGTCACCTATTTTCCTACCTATTTCTCTACTTTATATGTGAGAGCTCTTTTCTTACAGAATGGGTTATGAAGGTGGAACCAGATATTAACTCAGTTGAGGTTCATTCACAACAGATTGATAGATAGTGGGCACCCAGGGCATGTTGTGCTGCTGGTGGGTGCTGGTTCACTCTGGCCAAGTGGGGGGAGAGGCTGTTCTCTGGAGCTCTATCTACTGAGGTACTTGCCTCCATCACCACTCCATATCAGACATTCAGAATTCCTTACACTGCACATTTATAATCACCCACATCATTGCATCAATGAGCAGTTGATTGAGTTTGATGGGTACGAATTTGATATGTAGGACCACTCTAACAAAATGAAATGAAGAGGTCCCCCGCCCTCAAGTAGCCTCTTTGGGTGAAGAGTGAGTGATTAGCCTACCCTACTTGTTTCCATTTTGAGAATACAATGTCACATCAAATTGCCTTGTCCACCCAATGCACCCACTTGCCTGGCTGTCCAAGAGAAAAAGGACTGGGGACTCATCCTCCTTTGGTTTTGGGACTCCCATTTGAGAGTCTCAAGGAAAAGTGACATTTGGATGTAATCCTTGTAGAGAGGCACAAAATATATTATAGGGAAGGGAGTGGTGCCTCTTCCCAAAGGTTGTGGGCCGTGTAAAACTTGTGCTTGAAGATGTCCTTATTAAGTTCGTCACACCATTTCCATTTGACTTGCACTAACCACCTTTTTTTCTTAATTGTGCAGGTTGATATCATCTTGAACTTTTGTTTGTGAGTTTTTTCTAGTCCCATCCCGGAGTTCAAGCACGCTCTTCTACCCCTAAAGTGCTGCGAGTTAAGGAACGTGCCCCAACTTTTTTCGTTGTTTTACTCTAGGACCCACTTTTGGGTCTCTTGAAAAGTTTGGGGCACATCATTGAAGATAGCAAGTATAGTAACACACATATCCCACCAACCCCATGATAAACCCAAGAGGTATTTTGCCTATAATTTTTGTAACTTGGGAACAAATGCTAAAATTTTCACTTCAAGTTGTAATATTTCTCATTTTATTTGAAATTTTTATTTCTAAGTAAATTATTTTCCTATCTCCCTAACCAACGAGAATATTTATTTATTTCTTTTTCTTTCTAGTTTGTTAGAGTCCCAAATTTTTTCATTCTTTCAATTGTATCACAATTTCATCCTTTTTCTAGTCTATCAAAATCTCTCTTTCTCTAAACTATTAAAATCCCTTTCTTTTCTTTCTAGTTTGTGAGAATTTATCCTTTTTCTCTCACTTTAGTTTGTCAAAATCCCTCTCTTTCATTCCTCTCAATTACATCAATATCTCATCCCTTCTCTTTCATCCCCCAACCCCTCCAAACATCACCTATTTTTCTGCCAAAGTTATTGAAAATTTAATAAAAAAAGCTTTTGAAAGGGTAAGGGGTTAATTTTAGGGTCACCATTGGAGGAAATTTTTATAATAAACAATGTTCCAATCAAAATTCCCCAAATAGCCCCAATGTTAAGTTTGAAAAAAATCCATGCCCTTTCGCCCCCCTTGTCTGATGAGTTCATGAACTGACTTTGCCACCCCCACACCCCCACATCCCCTAATGTTCAATTAATGGACTATCCAAAAGTTGGATAGTCAACGTGATCAAACCCTAATTCACCTTGTGTTTTCCCAAAACCTTGTAACTCAGGGTGACTTTACGGATGCATTGTTTCTTAGGGTGAAACTTGAAATACAAGGTGTAACACAAGGTGTAACTCAAGACGACTTTACAAATTTCTTTATTATGTAAGGGAGGTCCTTACATAAATAACAATAATGGGTATTTCAACTCCCCTTCCTATGGATATTACTTATGGAATTTTCAAGAGGTGATGAAAGAGAGGGAAGATTAAAAATTGAAATCGTTTTAAACACTAAAAGATTTTATTTCCTTTGGCTTGAAACATAAAATCTTGGCTTGGGTTTGGGAGTAAACAAAAAAATAAATTATTACTTGGGTCCCAAGCAAATTATGGTTCACTCTATCTTGGGCTAACTGACCTATGATCATTTTGTCATAACAGCTTGGGGTTAGGCCACTATGTCTTGGACCCTAGGCCAATTTGTCTTGGCTAGTTAAAAACCCAATGGAATTCAAATTCAAATTGCCTATGAATGCATAAAATTCATTCCTTCCTTACCTAAACACTTTTATTTTATTCTTTGTACTAGTTATTGATAAAATTGCACATGTGTAGTTTTGTCCATTTCGTTATATTTATTTATGGAGCAATGTTGTTTGTTTAGTTTTGTAATTATGAGATCCACCAAATTGTAGCACTTTAGATCATGTTTTTGGTATTTCTAGAAAACTTTTGATGAGAAGGGGTGCATCGGTTTGGTTTCGTAATAGTTGGACTTGTGATGTAAATTTTTTGATTTTTGAATGATTTTTGTCACTAAATGATGCACTATCGACCTTCTCAAGGGACTCAAATGTGAGTTTAAGATGAAAATAGTGGAAGAGTAGGAAATTGGGGCATGCTCTCTGGCTTGTAACATTTCGGGGGTAGAGGGGTGTGCTGGAGCTCCAAGATGGGACTAGGAAGATTGACAAGCATTTCAATTACTCACACGGACCTACACAAACTAAGCAACAAGTTGGTTAGTGCATAGTTGGAACACTTTTGGTGCTAGAATGAGCCACGGGCAAACTCGAACTCATAAGATTCACCATGGCCCGAACTTGGGGGAAGCCACCACCTTCCCCCTTATAGTATACTTTGAGCCTGGCCACATGACCGGCATCCAAATGGCATTTTGTCCTAGGACTCCGAAGTGGGAGTCTCGAAATTCTCGAAGTTGGGACTCCCGCGATTTTGAAGGCCCATAACTTTGCGTTTAAACCTCTGATGAAGATGAGATATAAAGCAAAGTTGTAGCCTTTGTCGAAAGCTTTTCAATGGTATGTGGCACACCACTTACACATAATGAAATCAGGGCGATTCTTGACTTTTAGTGGTCGGGAATCAAACTGCCAATTTGACTTTTGGCCTTTCTTTTGGCCATAATTAAGTGTCCAAATGGGTGATGTGAGCCCATTTCAAATATCTACGTTCCAAGATCTTTTCTATGATACAAGGAACATCCCAATCTAATGAGTTTTGACCCCTGCAATTTCCCTTTGAAAATTCGGGAGTTTGAGTCCAATTCCCAAAGTGGGAACTCATTTGGGAGTGTGAGGGTTCATTCCTTCACATTCTCTTGCACTCTTGGGAGCATGAAATGTGACTCCTGGGCTCATTATTGGCTCGCACCTTTGCAAGCTTTTACCTTGGTCATGAACCCAAGGCTAAGGTTACGACACTAAACATAAAATAATATCACAACTAAACATCTTAGTAATGAGCCTCTTTGATTGGTTCATCATTAGAATAAGTTATCAAAGTTTCTAGCAAGACTCTCAAGATACAATTTAAATTTCCTATCCCATTGGGTCATAGATATAAACTTTTGATGTGTAACTTTGAATAAAAGATATGGTTTTGAGCATGGTGTTACAAATAACATTCTTCTTTAAATTGAAAACAATCTCATATATTCTTTTTAATTTATTCATCATGTCCTGTTGATCTATTATTACTTTTCATAAGTATGTTGTTAATAAATGTAGTTTTATAATCTTGAAACATCACCTATTTCTATCCATAAGGGGCAAGCTACTTGTAGCTCAATAAGGTATTGTAGACTTAAGTGAATGCATAATTATTGCTTAAAGTCATGGCCCAATAAATCCAAATCCATGATTACATCCATGGTAGTTGTTTAGGACATTATGTGATTGTATGAAGGGATAGCATATGATGTGAAAGTGTAGATCAAATTACCTACAAACATCTAGATAGCAAGGTGTACAAAAAGCTACCTTATATATAAGGTAGGTTAATTTAGGTAGCTAGGATAGTCATAAATTTGAAGACTAATTTAGGTATCATAAAGTATTTATGCAAAAGCTACATAAAAAAGATTTAAAAAAAAAAATGGGTATCACTCATCAAAGTTCATAAGTTGTGCACAAGTATATATTTAGTTATTTGCAAATCCAAATTGTATGAACTATTTTCCCATAATGCAAGATGCAAACATGTGCATCAAGCTATGTGCTTTAGAGATTGTAAATGAGTGTCTTCTACGAGGTGAACATTTCTTGGTTAGAAATATTTTAGAACATTATGGGAAAGGGGTTCAAGAACTTGCAAGTCTATTAAATGTTTCATTCGTGATAAAGCTACATACAACGTGTCATTTTTCTTTAGGTTTTGTTGGGATGGATGTAAAAGTGGTCCAAGGATAGTTCCTGAAAGGGTTAGTCCTTGGCATTTGTCAATTGTGAGAGCAAAAATGGGGACAATGGGAATTTGTTCAATAGAAACAGTGAAACTTCAGTTTGGAAGTTTGATGAATACATTTCGTTCCAATATTGGGTGGATGCCAATAATGTTAGAAGTTTAGGATCTAAAACTTGGTCATGGCCAAGCAATTTTATGAAGACTATTTTAGGTAATGTGGATGAAACAAGTACTAAGTACCCAAAACTTTCATCAATGACTTGGTGATGTGTAGTTGTAGTTTTTGACAATTGGCAGCCAATGACATGACCCAAGGTGCCATTATTGACTTCCTTGGGTTTGGAGTTGTTTTTTGTGCACATGATAGGCATCCCTATTGTAAGTTCCAAAATCATTGGCAAACGACTGTTTTGTGTAAGTAGAAAGAATTGAACGACAACCCCTAGTGATGCGAGCATGGAATTGTATTAGTGGAGATTCCATTTGTATGGCAAATAATTTTACACATGAATAGTTGAAGGCGATTCGAAGCAAGTTTGATGTAAGTAAAATAGGTTTGAATTTAGAAGTGGTTGCTACAATATTGAAGTTTATATATCTTGAGTTGATGACATCAACATCATGGCTATTAAGAATTCCAGTGCAAAATCTTTAAAGGGATGTTGCAAAATCTGGGTCATCTTTTTGTCGCATGATTTTTGTTAAGTAGATTGAATGGTTAATTTTTTGATAGAAGTTATAACTAGCCCAATTTTGAATAGATGTATTTGGAAAAGGTTGGGTAAATAATGTTGGGCCAACTATAAGGCCAAATTGGAGCCAATCGCCTTTTGTTAGTAGTAATGGCGGGGCACTTTTTTAGCTGTTTTAAGCGTGCATCTATTGATCTAAGAATTGTTTGTGCACATGTTGAAGACTTTTCAATGATTAACATATGTAGTCTAACAAAATATTCAATGTCTTTAATAATTGATTGGGCACTTCATGGCTTTGCATGGAGGTTGAAGTTGAATGTTGCATGAATTGTTCGACCTCTAGCATTAACAACAACAATTCCCATTTGGGCAACAACCATCATAAAATTTAGTCATTGCCAATTAAAGGTTAAGGTTAATAGAGCCTAAATGACACAACTTTTATTAGTTCCTGCTTCTCTACCAAGCCATGCAATTTTTTTTTTGGTAGGTGTAGGATTATCATATGAGTTGAAAAATATGCTGTGAAATGACTTTCTGTCCCCCTACTTTCAGTTCTATGAAGTGACTATATTCGAAAATACATATGCTATCGATGAAAGAAAATGCAAAGTGTATTTTAAAACCAAATAGCATGCCTCCTATGCATCATTTATGATTTAAAATTGATAGATATATTTTCTAAACTCAAACCCTCCAAATCCTAGAATTTTATGTTAAATTATCATTAATTTAAACCAACTTTAAGGATTCAACACCATGTTCAACTTGGCAGTAGACCTGTCGTCATTTAAAATATTATTCGTATCACATATGTTATTCAAATCTAGTTTTTTTAGCTCATTAAAAAGCTAGCTACAAGGTGCATCTACTTACCGAATTCCAAACTCTGCACCCAAACTAATAAAAACTTGTGCTACCAAACCCGAGAAGGTTTTACGAAGGTAGAAAGTTCAACTTCGCTACAGACCTCTAGTCACTTAAAATATTATTCCTATCACATACATTATTCAAATCTACTTTGCTTTAGCTCATTAGAAAGCTAACTATAACGCACATTTGCCTACCAAATTCCAAACTTTGCACCAAAACCAATAAGAAGTTATGTTATGAAACCTAAGAGGGTTTGTGAAATTTCTCTAAGATTTCAAGCTCCCAACATTATCCCTATTCACTTCTATTCTTTCAAAAATACTATAATCACCCAATCTATTCTCCTTCTTTCCACCATCTACTAACACTAATCATTTTTCTCTTCCTAAGGGAAGTTGGAGGAACAAATATTCTGAAGATTCAAATTGAAAATTATGTCCGGAAAATAGAGCCTCAAATGATTTGAATTCGCCCTTTAAAAAAAAAAAAAGGAAGGAGATGAAGGAAGATCTCAATTTAGTGGTCAATGGAAGGTTCCAATGCTTGGTGGTCAATGGAAGGTTTCAATGTTCGGTGGCCCTTAGAAGGTTCCATTGCTTGGTGGCCAATGGAAGGTTCCAATGTTTAGTGACCAATGGAAGGTTCTAATGCTTGGTGGCCAATGGAAGGTTCCAATGTTTGGTGGCCTTTGGAAGAAGAAAGAGAAGCACCTTTTCATTTCTTCCCACTTCCCTTTCAACAAATTTTATTTAAACTTTCATTTTTTTTCCATTGATCTTAATGTTTTACTTTACCATGGTTTTAGGCCATTACATGCGTATTTTTTTCCTTTTCCTTGACCTATAAATTACAACCACACATATCAATGTAACAAGTCTTCCACACATTCATTGTCGATTTGATTTTGATTGAAATTTTTTCCCCTTTCCTTGAAATTATGGCGTTGCATATGGCCACATTTTATGAGCTTCAAATTGCACACGTGAATGAAGAATCGCCTTCGGAATCATCTCTAGATTTGACATTGAAGTAACATCCTTGTGATGAAGATCTTGAACCACAAAAAGTGCGCGTTTGAAGTTGAACCCTTTCGAACTTAGTATTATTGCATTTATCCGAACTTTTGCACCTTGGTGATTTTGTTACAAGTCGACCCCACTTTTGGTGATGAACTTAAAACCGTTTGTGAAGGTTGTAACGAAATTGAAGACACTTCTATTTTCACATGGTCTTCAATTCTCGGCGTTGGACACTATCGTTGGTTGCATGGTCCAATTCATCGACTACCTCCTAATAGCAAGGTAGACTACTTAGTTCGCATCATTTGATGCAATTTAAATTTCCTAAAGTTATGAACTATCATTGTGGCATAGCCCAGGACTCAACATGTAATTGCAACTTCTCGTTGAACTTATCCATAATTTGAATAACTGTTTCATTCATTATGAAACTTATGTTACCATTGTCACCTTATCACACCATTTATTTAATTGTTAAGTTGTTTCGAATTAATTTTATGTTTATAAGGCTTGAAGATTGTTCTATCTCCATTGGACCTTTCATTAACACCCCTTCAACTACTTCATGAATTTCAAACATCCTTGCTACCCATTAACTACTATAACAAAACCAATGTTTTGCTGAACTTTATGAATTTTGGTGTTTGTTTCTAACCCCAACGCTCTAGAGATTTCTCACCCCTAATTACACAATAGAGGTTCTAAAATTATGATTACTAGTTTTTTGTTGAAAAAAAGAACTAACCCAACACCTTATGCATCCAATATCGTATTTCAAAAAAGAAACCCCCCCACCCCCCCCCCCCCCCCCACCCCACACCCTTATCATCTCATTCTTCACTACAAATAAATACAAAAACCAAA
>Ga0116229_10011674_pt1 | contig 12882 bp, 8 predicted proteins | sample S1TSphgellanicum_3_FD_87313 | JGI IMG/M metagenome (GOLD analysis project Ga0116229, IMG submission 87313) | Host-associated microbial communities from peat moss isolated from Minnesota, USA - S1T2_Fc - Sphagnum magellanicum MG | ecosystem: Host-associated > Plants > Peat moss > Unclassified...
AGCGCCGCGGCCAAGGCCTTCGTGGAGGCGACCGACCACGCCGTCGCGGTCAATACCGAGCGCGATGTCCAATTGAACGCCAACGGCTCGCCGTTCGATATCTGGGCCGGTCCGGTGCAGGTGGCGGCGGGCTTCGAATATCGCCAGGAAAGCGGCAGCTACAGCCCGGACGCCTTCTTGCAAGGCGGGCTCGGCTTCGGCGGCTCCCCCGTCTTCCCCGTGTCGGGCTCCTATGATTCCAAGGAGTTCTACGCAGAAACCACCATTCCTGTTCTGTCGCCGAAGTTTAACTTCCCCTATGCATATGCCGCAGAGCTCGATGGCGCGATCCGCGAGATCGACAATAGCTATGCGGGCACCAACGACGTTTTCACCCTCGGCGCCAAATTCTCGCCGATCAGGGACATCCAGTTCCGCGGAAACCTCACCCACTCCGTGCGGGCGCCGTCGATCGAAGAGCTGTTCTTGCCGACGTCGAATATTCAGACCTTCGCTCAAGACCCCTGCGACCCGAACTACATCAATGGCGTGACTTCAGAACGCGCCGCTAACTGCGCCAAAGCCTTCGCCGCGCTCGGCGCCTCACTGAACGGGTTCAAGTCGAACGTCGTGAACGCGTCGGTTCTCGGCCAGACGAGCGGCAACTCGGCGCTTCAGAACGAAGTGGCCAACTCCTGGACCGCCGGCTTCGTCGTCCGACCGCACTGGATCCCTCACCTCAGCGTAGCGCTCGACTGGGTCAATATTCACCTCAAGGACCCCATAACCTCGCTGTCGCTGACCCAGGTGATGGACGCCTGTTATGACGCTCCCGTCTACCCGAACCCGTTCTGCAACCTCTTCACGCGCAACAGTGCGGGGCAGATCACCGGGTATTCCCTGCCTCTGGAAAACCTCGGCGCCGAGCTCTTCTCCGGCGCTCAGCTCGATACGACCTATGCGATCGATGTGGCTAAGATCCCCTTTGTCTCTCATCTCGGACTTAGGCCCGACGGCCAGTACGGCAGCCTGACCTTCGACCTCAGCGGCTTCTTCGAAAACGAGCATAACGAACAGATCCTGGGCGTTATCACCAAACTCCGCGGCGACATCGGCGATCCCAAATGGAAGGCGAACGGAAGCGTTCGTTACCGCCTTGGGCCGTTCATGGTCTATCTGAACGGCCGCTGGGTCGACGGGGGCTATTCTAACGTTGAGCTCCAGCGCAGCTCGCAACAGCTGTTCAGCATAGGCCCCTACTGGGTCTGGAACGGCGCCGTCTCCTACGACATCACTCAGAAGATCACGGCCGAGCTCAGCATCAACGACCTGTTCAACCAGGGGCCGCCGAAGAACGCCTATACTTTGGGCGGCAACAGCGCGCTCGCGACTTATGACTACTTCGGTCAAGCCTTCGTCTTGAAATTGAAGGCTCGCTTCTAGGCGTCGCTGATCCCTGCGCCTAGCGGTGGAGGCGGTGCGCGCCGCCTCCACCGACCCCCTTCCCCGCCCCGTTCAAGGGTCAGGGTGAGCCGCTTCAACTGGGCCTCGGCGGGTCAGGGTCTGAGACGCTTGGGGTTTTGGTGCGGCGAACGGATTGATGTCGGTCCGGCGCGCTCCGGTGATAGGAGGTTCCAAGACGTGCCGACCCAGTTGTTGTCCCTGGCTTTCGCCACTGCCTCCAACCCTTCGGCGCCTGTCCGCACCGCGCAGGCGGGCCCCTCCCCCATCCTCAAGGCCAAGGCCGAGTTCAACCTGAGGCGCGCCCAAGATCCGGCGGTCCGACACGACCGCCGCCTCCCGAGGGCCGACGCTGCGCCGGCCAGGTTTGCCAGGCCAGTTTCGCCCCATACGCTACTGCGCGCTGCCGCATGCGCGGCCACATGAAGGGAAGGCGTCCATGAAAGCCCTGTTCAGCCTGTTCAGTCTGCTCCTGGCGCTTAACCTAGCCGCGCCGCCCGCACGCGCGGCCGACGGGGACCGGCACATGTTCGTCATCGAAAATTTCAGGCTCGAGGACGGGACGGTCCTGCCGAAGGCGATCGTCATGTATGGCGCCTACGGCGCCTTGAATCCGGCCAAGGACAATATCGTACTGTTGCCGTCGCACTATATGGCCGACAGTCACGGATACGAGTGGCTGATCGGACCCGGCAAGGCGCTCGATCCGGCCAAATACTTCTGCGTGACCACCGAATTGTTCGGCAACGCAAAATCCTCTTCGCCGTCCAATACGCCAGAACCCTTCCATGGGCCGCGCTTTCCGGTGACAAGCATCCGCGACAATGTCGAAGCGGTGCGCCAGCTTTTAGCGCACGAATTCGGGGTCGCTCACGTCCGCGCCATCATCGGTTTTTCCATGGGCGGTCAGCAAGCCTTCCAATGGGCGGTCAGCCATCCGGATTTCGCAGACCGCATTGTTGTCACCTCGGCCACAGCCAAGACCTGGCCGCATGGAATCATGCGGCTTGAGAGCCAGATCGCTGCGATCGAGGCGGATCCGACATTCAATGGCGGCGACTACACCGAGGAGCCTAAGCGGGGATTGTCGGCATTCGGCATGGTTTGGGGGCCCTGGCTCTACTCCCAAGAGTGGTGGCGCAAGGAGCTCTGGCGCACTGGAGCGCCCAACACGACGCTCGAACAAGCGATCGATCGCTTTCGGAATAACTTCATTCCGGGCGCCGACGCCAACAATCTCATCTTGCAGATGCGTACCTGGGAAAGGCACGACGTCGGCACGACGCCTGGCTTCGGCGGCGACATCGCCAAGGCTTTGGGATCGATCAGGGTCCCGCTGCTTTACATGCCCTCAGCGACCGACCTCTACTTCCCCCTCGAGGACGCCCAATATGAGGCTGGGTTTATGAAGACGGTGACGCTAAAGCCCATCCCCTCGCTCTGGGGACATACCGCTGGAGCCGCCAGCAATCCTGAAGACGCCAAGTTCCTCAACGACGCCATCGGCGCATTCCTGGCCGCCGATCCAAGGCCGATGGGCGGATGACGTGCTGCCGGCCCGCGGCCCCCTCCCCACTGACGCGACCGAGGAGTTTCACATGAAGATCATGCTCTCATGCGCCATTATGGCCTCAGTCTGCCTCTTGTCTGGGCCCGTCGCCGCTAAAGCCTATGATCCGGTGGAAAAATCGATCGCCGAGCTTAAGGCGGCCCTGGCCTCAGGCCAGACGACGTCTGTCGAGCTGGTCAAGGCTTATGAGGCCCGGATTCGTAGGCTCAACCCCAAGCTTCACGCCGTGATCGCAGTAAACCCGGACGCCCTCAAGCTCGCCGCCGCGTCGGACGCGGCGCGCAAGTCCGGCCGGCCGCTCAGGCCGCTCGAGGGGATCCCCGTCATCATCAAGGACAACATCGAATCTGCTGACCCGATGGCGACGACCGCCGGCTCCCTCGCTCTGGCGCACAACATCACCCATCGGGACGCGCCGCTCACGGCGGGCCTGCGCCGTGCGGGCGCAATCATTCTTGCGAAGACCAATCTGTCGGAATGGGCCAACATCCGTTCCAGCCACTCGATCTCAGGCTGGAGCGGGGTCGGCGGGCAGACCCGCAACCCCTACGCCCTGGATCGCAACACCTGCGGCTCAAGCTCTGGCTCGGGCGCAGGCGCCGCCGCGAGCCTCGCCGCCGCCGCCATCGGTACAGAGACGGATGGCTCGGTCACCTGTCCTGCGGCGATCAACGGGCTGGTCGGCCTTAAGCCCACCGTCGGGATGGTCTCTCGAACCCATGTCGTGCCGATCAGCCATAGCCAGGACACGGCCGGACCGATGACCCGCAGCGTCGCCGACGCGGCGGCGTTGATGAACGCCATCGCAGGCTCAGACCCCGCCGACCCGGCCACAGCCCTGGCTGACGCCAAGAAGGTCGACTTTCTGAAGTCCCTGCAACCCGGCGCCCTCAAGGGCGTACGAATCGGCGTCCTGCGTTTCGCATCGACCTTCCATCCGGCGACGGAGCAGGTCTTCAAATCGGCGCTCGCCGTCCTTGAAACGGCCGGCGCGACCCTGGTCGAGATTAAAGAACCGCCGGCAAATCATGATCTCAGCATGGAGCACCAGATCATGATGACGGAGCTGAAGGCGGATTTGAGCGCCTACCTGGCGACGACCTCTCCCGCGCAGGTTCCGAGCCGCACCCTCGCTGACCTGATCGCCTTCGACCGGGCCCATGCGGCCGAAGAGATGCCCTGGTTTGGCCAGGAACAGTTCGAGACGGCCGAGAAGACCAAGGGGCTCAGCGACCCGGACTACCTCAAGGCTGAAGCGGACGCACGACGCATCGCCGGGCCGGAGGGGATCGACAAGCTCCTCGCCGACTACAAGGTTTCAGCGCTGGTCGCACCGACCCTCGGTCCCTCCTGGCTGATCGATCCCGTGCTGAAGGATCGTTTTGTGGGCGGCGGCGTCGGACAGGCCCCGGCGGTCGCCGGCTATCCGCACCTGACGGTGCCCATGGGTTTGGTGGACGGCTTGCCGGTCGGCCTCTCCTTCGTCGGCACGGCCTGGAGCGACGCCCAATTGTTGGGCTACGGCTACGCCTTCGAGCAGGCCGCTCATGCAAGGCGTCCGCCGAAATACCTTCGGAGCGTCGTCGTGACGCCGCTCCCGCCGCCGTCGCAGGACTGAGAAGCAAGGCGGCGGCGCGTCCGACGGTCGTGTTTCCAAAATAGAAACATCGTGCAATGCTCCCCGTCGCCGCCTCGCGGGCGGCGACGGGGAGCCGCATGAGGACTTTGACAAAAACCGCCCCATCGGCCGTCCTAGCCCTCGCCCTTCTTGTCGCCGGATCCGCTTTGGCGGCCCCGTCCGCGGGCGACCCGGCGCTCGCTGCGCGCGTCGCTAAGGTTTTGAGCGCAACGCCCCTCATCGACGGCCATAACGATCTTCCGTGGGAGCTTCGCGAAAGGTTTTCTTCAAAGCTGGGCCGGGTCGACCTCGCCAAGGACACGTCCGCACTCGCCTACGCCGATGGTCCGGCGCTGATGACCGACATTCCGCGCCTCCGCGCGGGGCAGGTTGGGGGCGAGTTCTGGTCAGTATGGATTCCCGCCAGCACGAAAGGGCCCGAGGCTGTCCAGATGACGCTCGAGCAGATCGACCTGGTTCGGCGGATGGCGGCCAAATATCCGGCCGTTTTTGAGATGGCCTATACCGCCGACGACATCGTCCGCATCCATAAGGCCGGGCGTATCGCCTGCCTAATCGGCATCGAGGGGGGCCATCAGATCAACGCGTCCCTGGCGGTTCTGCGCCAGATGTACGCGCTCGGCGCCCGTTACATGACCCTTACCCATACTGAGAATACGCCTTGGGCCGACTCGGCCACCGAAAACCCCGAGCACCATGGCCTGACGCCCTTCGGCAAGGCCGTCGTCGGGGAGATGAACCGGTTAGGTATGCTGGTCGATCTTAGCCATGTGTCAGCCGAGACCATGCGCGCCGCCCTTAGCGTCGCCAAGGCTCCGGTTATCTTTTCCCATTCAGGCGCCCGCGCGATCGTCGACCACCCCCGCGACGTTCCCGACGACGTGCTGCGCCTGGTCGCGGCCAACCACGGCGTGGTGATGGCCAACTTCTACCCTGGCTATGTTTCGGAGGCCCGAGCCCGCTGGGACGCGGACAAGGCCGCCGAGGAGGCCCGCTTCAACGCCCCGCCTTACGCCGGACTTTATATCGGCCAGCCGGAGCGGGCCAAGGCGGCCCTCGCCGCCTGGGTGGCGACCCACCCCAAACCGGTCGTAACCGTAGCGGACGTAGCCGACCATATTGACCACATTCGGCGCATCGCCGGTGTAGACGCGGTGGGTCTGGGTTCGGATTTCGACGGGGTGCCAGACACCCCCACGGGGCTGGATGGCGTTGATAAATTTCCATCGGTCCTGATCGAACTTGCCCGGCGCGGCTGGAGCGACGAAGACCTGGCCAAGGTAGCTGGCGGCAATATCGTTAGGGTCATGCGCGAAGCCGAAGCGATCGCTCGGAGATTGCAAGCGTCGGAGGAGCCATCGGACCTGACCTTGAGCGAGCTCGATGGTCAAGCGGCGAAATAGCGACGACAAAGGACGCAAAGAGAGGCGAGTTTTCGCCAGACCATGACGCTGTAATGTCCAAGAGCCGGGGTGCGGTTCAAATGTCTGATTTGATACACGCGACATATGGAGCGCGATTGTCTATAGAGATTGAGCGGACTATGGAATTTCGATGAAGACGACAGCTAAACCGGGACGGGCGCTTAGGGCCTTGCGGCTGAAACGGCGTTGGACCCTTGCCGACGTGAGCGAACGCACGGGCCTGCCGGTGTCGACCCTGTCGAAGATTGAAAATGGGCGCACATCGCTGAGCTATGACAAGCTCGCCCGCATCAGCAAGGGCCTCGAGGTCGACATCGGCGCCCTGTTCGCCGAAAGGGACGTCGCAGAATCCCCCGTTGAGCTGGTCACGGGCCGGCGCAGCGTAACCCGCGCTGGCCACGGGGAGGCCATCGAGACCGACGTCTACAGCCACCTTTATCCGGCAAGCGATCTTTTGAACAAACGCTTCGTACCCTTGTTTGCAGAGATCAAGGCGCGCTCCCTCGGGGATTTTGGCGAAATGATTCGCCATCCCGGCGAGGAATACACCTACGTCATCGAGGGCGCGCTCGAACTGCATACGGATCTCTATGCCCCGCTCCGCCTCGAAGCCGGCGACTCGATCTATTTCGACAGCGGCATGGGCCATGCCTATGTCGCGGTTTCCGATAGCCCCTGCCGTGTGCTTTCGATCTGCTCTGGCGAGGAGTCTCAGCTTCGCGCCGTATATAACGAAACCGCGAGCGCCAAGGCGAGCGCCGCGCTCAACGCGCCTGCGGACGCTGCCCCGGCTCCCCCGCCTCCACCCCGCCTGGTCAAGGGGCGCCGTCGCAGCGCCTGAGGGAGCCCTAGGTGGGTTTGCCCTGCGGGCCGGCCACGCGCGTGAACGCCAGGTCCTGATAATCGAAGCTGAAGTCCGCCAAAGCCGAGACCGCCTTCATACGCGCCCCGGCGATCTCTCCTTCAGGGCTCAGGCTGAAGCTGACGAAGGCGTCCTCGACTCCCGCCGGCCAGCGGGTGCGGAAGGTGTCGTAGCGCCAAGGCTGCAACGCCCCCGCCATGACCGGCGTCCTGTCCATACTCAGGGTCAGCCCGCCCGCCCCCATGCGAACCGTCATGGTCCCATACCAGTTGTCGCGGTAGACGCCGGCGTAGGCTGATAGCGGCAGCGAGGGTTTGGCGTCCGGCAGGGCCGTCATTTCCGGAGCAGCCGCCCTGGCGAGCGCGGCGTTCCGCGCACGCGCCGCCAACATGGGCGCGATATGATCCACGCGGGGTCGCTGCCTCAGGAGATCCAAGAGGCTGAGGGCGATCGCATAGATCGCGTAGCCCTCCTCGGCGTTGGTCAGGATCACAAAGCCGCTCTTACGGTCCGGCAGGATAAAGGTCAGCGACTTGAAGCCGTCCACATATCCGCCGTGGCGCACCACCCGCTCTCCGTCAGCATCAGTGACATCCCACCCAAGCCCATAAGCGGAGAAGGTGGATGGCGGCCAGACGCCGCCGGGTCCATCGCTCATGGGGATGAGGGTCTGGGGCGTCCACATCTCGCGCCCCTGCGCCGCGCTAAACACCCGGGGACCACCCGGCGCTTGCCCCCCGCCGATCTGGACCAGGAGCCAACGCTGAAGGTCAGAGGCGCTAGCGGCGATCGCGCCTTCAGCCAGGAACAGGTCCCCCACATCGATGCTGTCGAGCTGGGTTAGCGCGCCGCCGAACCCTCGGTCCGGACCACCAAGCTTGGCATGGGGCCAAGCATGGTTAGGCGCTGCATAAAACGCTGACTCTCCGATCGTGGCGTCCCCTATGCCTGACGGGCGAAACAGGCGGCTGCGGACCCGCTCCGACCAAGAGCTGCCCGTGACTGCAGCCACGAGTTCGCCGGCCGCGACGTAAAGGACGTTGTCGTAAGCATAGGCGCTTCGGAAGCTGGTCTTGGGTTTTAAGTACCGAAGGTGAGCGACGAGCTCGGCGGGGGTGAAGTCGTTCTTGGGAAACAGCATAAGGTCGCCCTCGCCGAGGCCGAGGCCGCTCCGGTGCACTAGAAGGTCGCGGACCGTGAGCTCGCGCGTCACCCAAGGATCCCACATTTCAAAGCCGGGCAGTTTTTCGGTCACCCGATCGTCCCAGGACAGCTTCGCGTCGTCGATCAGTGTGGCGATCGCCGCCGCGGTGAAGGCCTTGGTGTTGGAAGCGATAGCGAAAATCGTGTGGGCGTCCACCGGCCGGCTGTCCTTAAGGCCGCGTACGCCATAGCCCTTCGCCAAGACCGGCGCGCCGTTCTCGACAACGGCCAGCGCGACGCCCGGCACATCGAAGGCCTTAAGCACCGAGGGGACCAGAAGGTCGGCCTCGGCGGCGACAGCGGGCCATCCCTGCGCAGCCCCCTCGCGGCTGGTCCCAGTGCAGGCCGCCGCCAGTGCGGCGCCTGCGGCAAAGTTACGGCGTGACAAAGCCATACAGGGGTTCTCCTCAAAGCCGGATCAAGCGCTGGGTCGTCGACCGGAACCAGGGGCGACTGTTTTCCAGATGGGCGCACGCGCGCCCGACCCGCTCTCTAAACCGGCGTGTTCCTGTTTGTAACTTGCAAAATTAGAAAACTCGTTCTCCAATTCTGCATCGGGTGTGGATAGATCGCCCGGATTGGGAGCAGCGACATGAAACTTGGCTGGATCACCGCGGCGGTCACGGGGACGATCGCGATCGCGGCGGCGGCCGTGACCAGCCTCGCCCACGGGCAGGCGTCGACGCCGGGCCCCCTTCACTCTGCGCCGCCAGCGTCCGCCTCGAGCATGTCGGCTGCGCCGGTCCCAACCGCCGCGCCGCCGGTGCTAACCAAGGCCGATATCGATACCTGGCTCGACGGCTTTATGCCCTATGCCCTGTCATCGGGCGACGTGGCAGGGGCCGTCGTCGTAGTGGTCAAGGACGGTCAGGTCCTGACCGAGCGCGGATTCGGTTACGCCGACGTCAAAACCAGAAAACCAGTGGACCCGGCGACGACTCTATTCCGGCCGGGCTCAGTCTCCAAGACCTTCACCTGGACGGCCGTCATGCAGCTCGTTCAGGCCGGAAAGATCAACCTCGACGCCGATATCAACACCTATCTCGACTTCAAGATTCCGCCCTATCAGGGCAAGCCGATCACCATGCGCAACCTCATGACCCACACGCCGGGTTTCGAGGAGACGCTTAAGCACGAATTTGTGGCGAGCAAAGATCGCCTCATGCCGCTTGGCGAATACCTCAAGCTGTGGACCCCGACCCGGATCTTTGCACCCGGGACGACCTCGGCCTATTCGAACTACGGCGCCACCCTCGCCGGATACATTGTCGAACGCCTCTCCGGCGAACCCTTCGACGCCTATATCCAGGCCCACATCTTCGGGCCCCTTGGGATGACCCACGCGACCTTCGTCCAGCCTTTGCCGGCGCGATTGGCGCCCGACATGGCCAAGGGCTACAACCAAGCCTCGGGACCGGCGCAGCCGTTCGAGCTGATCAATGTCGGGCCAGCCGGCAGTCTGTCCGCCAGCGGCGGCGACATGGCCCGCTTTATGATCGCGCATCTGAACCACGGTCGGTACGGGTCTGCGCAGATCCTGTCGCCCGAGACCGAGGCGATGATGCAGGCGCCTCAGCCGAGGTTGGTCCCCGTGCTGAACCCCATGGCGCTCGGATTTTATCATGAGGACATGAACGGCCATCCGGTCGTTGGTCACGCAGGCGACACCCAGCAGTTCCATTCCGATATGCATCTTCTGGTCAATGACGACATCGGCCTGTTCATCTCCATGAACAGCGCCGGCAAGGATGGCGCCGCCCACCCGATCCGGTCGGCCTTCTTTCAGGGCTTCATGGACCGCTATTTCCCTGCGCCGGCGTCGCCGCTGCCGACATCAGCCAGCGCCATAAAGGACGCCAAGGCGATGGTCGGGCTATACTGGTCAAGTCGCCGGATCAGTTCGAGCTTTTTCGACATCTCCAATCTGCTGGGACAGGCCAAGGTCACCGCCGACAAGAACGGGATCATCACTGTCTCGGCCCTCACCAACGCTGCCCATGCGCCCAAACACTGGCGCGAAGTGGGTCCCTTTGTCTGGCGGGACGACATGAGCGGCGCCACCCTCGCCGCCGTGGTCGATGGCGCAAGAGTGACCGCTTTCGCGTCGAGCGACCTACCTCCGGTTTTGGTGTTTCAGCCTGTGCCGGGCTGGGCCAAGTCGAGCTGGAACACACCCGCCATTCTTCTGTCGCTGCTGATCCTGGCGGTCGCGGTTGTGCTCTGGCCGATCCAGATCCTGGTGCGCCGCCGCTATGGGCAGCGCTTCACCCTCAAAGGATCGAGCGCCTGGCTTTATCGCGGCGTCCGCCTTGTGGCTCTGTTCGACCTCTTGGGCGTCATCGCCTACTTCCTGATCTTCAACGCCATGGAGAAGGGGATCACCGCCGCCGACGTCAACATGGACCCCTGGATTCGGTTGGCGCAGTTTTTCTGTTTAATCGGGGTGGCGGGGGTCCTTGTCGCCGCCTGGAACGCGGTTGCGGTCTGGAACCGCCCGGGACGGAGCTGGTGGGCGCGCATTTCCTGCCTGCTCCTGTTTCTGGCCGCCGCCGACTTTGCTTGGATCGTGCTCAGCTTGCACCTGATCACCCCGACTTTGAACTACTGAGGCCTAAGAGCGAGGCTTTTCGATGGAGACGGTCCCATGACGCGCGATATCGGCCCGCGCCTCAAACTTGAGGTGTCGATCGAGGATTGGCCCCTGGTTTGGCCATTCCAGATCACGGGCCACGTCTTCACGAGTTCAGAGATCGTGGTCGCCACGATCTCAGATGGGGCGCTCTCAGGTCGCGGCGAGGCGGCGGGGGTCTACTATCACGGAGATACGCCGGCGCGCCTTGCTGCGTCCCTTGAGGCTTTGCGCCCAGAAATCGAGGCCGGCCTGACCCGGGAGCGTTTAGCGGAGCTTCTGCCGGCTGGCGGCGCCCGTAACGCCCTCGACTGCGCCCTTTGGGACCTTGAGGCGCAAAAGTCAGGCCGACCGGTCTGGGCGCTGGCTGGCCTTGAGCCGCCGCGCCCGCTTCTGACCACCTGCACCGTCGGCGCTGACGAGCCGGAGACGATGGCGCAAAAGGCGCTGGGTTATAAGGGGGCCGGAGCCATCAAGCTGAAGCTGATCGGCGATGGCCGAGACGGGGACCGGGTCTCGGCGGTTCGCGCGGTCTGTCCGGACGTCTTTTTGGTCGTGGACGCCAATCAGGGGTTCACGCCAGAAAGCCTTTTCGCGCTCTGGCCGCTCCTGCTCGAATGCAGGGTCGAGCTTGTCGAACAGCCGTTTCGCATCGGCCAAGAGGCCCTCCTCGACGGGTTCGATCGGCCGATTCCGATCGCCGCCGACGAAAGCGTTCAGTCTCTGGCGGAACTCGACGGCCTGAAAGGCCGGTTTGACGTGGTTAATATCAAGCTCGACAAGTCGGGCGGTCTCACCGAAGGATTGCGCATGGCGCGCCGGGCCAAGGAGCTCGGTCTCAAAGTGATGGTCGGCAATATGACCGGCACCTCCCTGGCCATGGCTCCAGCCTTTGTCCTCGGCCAACTGTGCGACGTCGTCGACCTCGACGGGCCCATGTTCCTATCGCAGGACCGGAGCCCGGGCGTCGTCTACACCGACGGCCGAATTGGGATCCCCAAGGCATTCTGGGGCGGCGTCGCCGGTTGAGCGCCACGGCGCTCCACGAGCAGGAGCGCCCCCTCTCACGGGCGCAATGGTTCGGCCAGCCACGGGGCCTCACCGTCCTGTTCCTGACCGATATGTGGGAGCAGTTCTCCTTTTATGGGATGCGGGCGCTTCTGGTCCTCTACATGACCAAGCGGCTCGGCCTCGGCCAGCAGAACGCGTCGATGATCTACGGCCTTTATGCCGCGTCGGTGTACTTTACCCCGATCGTTGGCGGGGTCGTCTCGGACCGCTGGCTCGGACGCCGTGCGTCAGTAGCCCTCGGCGGCGGGATTATGGCTGCGGGCCACTTCATGATGGCCTTTCCGCCCCTGTTCTACCCGGCGCTGGCGACAATCGCGGTCGGCAATGGTCTGTTTCTGCCGAGCCTGCCCAGCCAGATCGACAGCCTTTACGCGCACGACGACCCACGGCGTCGGTCCGCCTACAGCGTGTTTTACGTCGGCATCAACATCGGCGCCTTTCTGGCGCCTCTGATCGCCGGAACCTTGGGCGAGACCGTCGGCTGGCACTGGGGGTTCGGCGCAGCCGGGGTCGGCATGGTGATCGGGCTTGGCGTCTATCTCCTCGGGGGGCGCTATTTACCGGAGGATCGGCCCCGCGGGCAAAGCGGAGACACCGGCGTCGCCGGGCGCAGCGGCCTCACACGCCCTCAGTTGATACGTCGCTTCGGAGTCTTGGCCGCCGTGGCGGGCTGTGTGGTCGTTTTCCGCGGCGGCTATGAACAGATCGGCGACACCGTCGCCCTCTGGTCAGACAATGGAGTCGATCGCGCCATCCTGGGATCCTTGGCCATACCGGCCAGTTGGTTTCAGTCCTTAAACCCCCTTATGGTCTTTCTCCTGACGCCGTTTTACGTCCGCCGCTGGAACCGCCAGGCCGCCAAGGGCCGCGAAGCGTCCTCCGTGATCAAGATGTCCATGGGCGCGGCCGTCGTCGGCCTCGCCTATCTCTTGATGGCTGTCGCCGCCGCCTGGGCCTCCGCGCAGGGCCAGCGCACCAGCGGCCTCTGGCTCGCAGCCCTCCTGGTCGTTCTCACCGCCGGAGAGCTCCTGATTCTGCCCGTCG
>Ga0116229_10011675_pt1 | contig 12879 bp, 7 predicted proteins | sample S1TSphgellanicum_3_FD_87313 | JGI IMG/M metagenome (GOLD analysis project Ga0116229, IMG submission 87313) | Host-associated microbial communities from peat moss isolated from Minnesota, USA - S1T2_Fc - Sphagnum magellanicum MG | ecosystem: Host-associated > Plants > Peat moss > Unclassified...
CGCCTCGCAAAATACGAATGCAGACGACATCGTCCACAACGAGCATCAGCGCCAAGGTGCGGTGAACGTCAGCGTTCGAAATGTCATCACGAGCCTGCGTCTCATCTCCTCGGTCGATTGGCCGAAGTTTTTCGAGAGCGTGAGCCTGGTCGATGCGTTGCTTCGCGATCGGAGCGCGTTCGATGATTACGATTTCTCAACTCGGGATCTATACCGTCACGCCATTGAGGATCTGGCGCGTGGATCGAGCGTCACCGAACTCGACGTTGCGCGGCAGGCTCTCGACATGGCGGAGCAGGCCCGGGCAGCGCCGGCCGACGATGAGCTAATGGTGAGGCGGGAGCAGGATCCCGGCTTCTATCTCGTCGCCGGCGGACGACCAATGCTGGAGCAGGCAATACGTTATGCGATTCCCTGGAATCAGCGAGTGGCGCGCTGGATTCGCGACTGTGGCGTCATGGGTTATGCCGGAAGCATCGCGACCTTGAGTGTCGTCACCACGGTTCTTTTTTGGCGTTGGCTGGGAGCGCCGCAAGGCGGCCTCCTGTTGTCCTTCATCACAGCGACCCTGGCATGCGTCGCGGTATCCGATGCCGTAACGGCAACCGTGAATTTGTGGGTCATGCATTTCTGTCATCCACGTCGCTTGCCGGCCTTGGAGTTGATCGACGGGGTGCCTCCCGAATTGCGCACGCTCATCGCGATGCCCGTATTGCTGTCGAGCGCCGCGGATGTGGCGGCGCATGTCAGAAGTCTCGAGGTTCATTATCTGTCGACACAAGATGACAATGTGCAGTTCGCCTTACTGACCGATTGGCTGGACTCGGACAGCGAGTCGGCAGACGGCGACGCGGCACTCTTGTCGGCCGCAGCCAGCGGCGTGAATGAGCTCAATAGACTTTACGGCACCGTTCACGGCAACAGCCCGTTCGTGTTGCTGCATCGTGCGCGACGATGGAATCCTCAGCAACGACGTTGGATGGGCTGGGAGCGAAAACGCGGCAAGCTGCACGAGCTCAATCAGTTTTTGTTGAGCGCTAACGATTCGGGCTTCGTCGCCATCGCCGGTCAAGCGCCTCGTGTACCAAGCGGAGTGCGGTACGTCATTTGCCTCGACTCGGACACTCGTCTGCCCCGCGGTGCTGCGCTCGCACTGATCGGGAAAATGGCTCACCCTCTGAATCGGCCGGTGATGGACGATTCGAAAGTCGTGGTGCAAGGCTACGGGATTCTTCAACCGCGTGTGACCCCGATGCTCCCGGGCTCCGGCTCGTCCATCTATCAACGGGTATTTTCTGGACCCAGCGGCATCGACCCCTATGCGTTTGCAGTCTCGGATGTCTATCAAGACATGTTCGGCGAGGGGTCATTTACCGGAAAGGGGATTTATGATGTCGAGGTGTTCGAGAGCAGTCTGAAGGCACGCATCGGGGAAAACGAACTATTGAGCCACGACTTGTTCGAGGGTATCTACGCACGATGCGGTCTGGCGTCGGACGTAGAGGTGGTCGAGGATTTTCCGTCGCGCTACAGCGTCGGGGTCTCGCGCCAGCATCGATGGGCGCGTGGCGACTGGCAGCTTCTACCCTGGATAATGGGGCTTCGCGGCAGCGTTCCGTCCTTGGGAAAATGGAAGATGATCGACAATCTGCGTCGATCTCTGGTGGCGCCGGTCACGATCCTGGCGCTGACGGCGGTCTGGTTAGGACCCAATCCCATTCGGTGGACATCATTTCTTCTCGGCGCAATCGCTCTGCCCACGTTGATACCCTTGGGTCTGCGTCTGATCCCTAGATTCGGTGGTCGATTCAGTCTTAGCTATGTGAGGGCTGCGCGCAGGGACATCGGTCAGTCATTGTCGATAGTCGCACTTCGCTTGATTTTTTGGGCCGACACCGCCTGGGTCATGGGCGATGCAATAGGGCGCACCCTCTCTCGCCTGACGATTTCAACTCGTAACCTATTGCAGTGGACGGCCTCCGCCCAGGCGCAGGCGAATTCGTCTTTGAATTGGCGAACGTCTTATCGTCTCATGGCCGGTGGTTTGCTCATATGTGCGGCAGTCGGTGCTCTGTTTGCGCTTACGCATCGGCTGACATGGGTGGCCGTGCCCTTTCTGGTTGCATGGGTATTGGCTCCTGCCGTCGCCCGCTCGGTGAGTATGCCGAGGCGACCGACTCGTCTGGATCCGTTGAGCGCCACAGACCGCGACGCCCTGCGGATGATGGCACGTCAAACATGGAGCTTCTTCGAGACTTTTGTGTCCGCACGACAGAACATGTTGCCGCCGGACAATTTTCAAGAGATCCCCAATCCGGTCATCGCCAACCGAACTTCGCCCACCAACATTGGTCTTTATCTGCTATCGGTCATGTCCGCGCGGGAATTTGGTTGGCTCGGCGCTCTCGATACCATGGACCGCCTCGAGGCGACATTCGCAACTCTCGACAAGTTGGAAACGTTTCGCGGACATTTCTTCAACTGGTACGACACGCACGATTTGCGACCCCTTGATCCAAAATATATTTCCACCGTAGACAGCGGAAATTTAGCCGGTCATCTACTGACGGTCGAGGGAGCCTGCCGCAGTTGGGGGAGTGATCCGAGTCACCGACTCGTCGGAATCGAAGATTCGTTGCAACAACTGGTACTGTGCGCCGCGGCACTCCACGTCGAACCGGGTACACACACCGTTGCCCTCCGAGGACTGGACGAGGCGTTGGAGGAATTTCGCAAGTCGTTGAAGGTTGCGAGCGCCGCCCTGCGAGCTGACGAGGTTCGAGCCGCTCTCGAGGGTCTCGACGTCCACGCCGGGCATATCAACGATGTCGCCAAGAATCTGGTCGACGAGCGCGCGGATCACGGTGACACACCCTTGCTGCACAGCTGCGCGATGCTGAAAGCCAATATCCTGACGCATACCCGGGATGCGGCAGCCGATGCAGTGGTCCTGAAGGACCTCGACGCACGCGCCGCTGCGCTCGCCTCGAGGGCACGCGCATTCGCACTCAATATGGAGTTCGGATTCCTGATCGAGCCCGAGCGTCAACTTCTGTCCATTGGATTTCGCGTACTGGAGCGCGCCCAGGACCCCAGTTGTTACGATCTATTGGCCTCGGAAGCGCGTCTCGCCAGCTTCTTTGCCATCGCCAAGGGGGATTTGCCAGTCCGTCACTGGTTCCGACTGGGTCGATTACTGACTGCCGTTGATCAGAGTTCCGCGCTGGTCTCCTGGTCGGGATCCATGTTCGAGTATCTGATGCCCATTCTGGTGATGCGGGAACCGCCCGGTAGCGTATTGGGAGACACCGCTCGGCTGGTGGTTCAGCGACAAATCGAATATGGCGTGGAGCGCAAACTTCCATGGGGTGTCTCCGAGTCCGCCTTCAATGCAAGGGATCGGGAGTTGACCTATCAATACTCGAGTTTCGGCGTCCCAGGCTTAGGGCTGCAGCGGGGTCTCGGCGAGGAGGCCGTTGTTGCGCCGTATGCGACCGCACTCGCAGCCATGATCGATCCGAAGGCAGCCCTCAGAAATTTTGCACATTTGGAGAAACTCGGATCTCGTGGGCGATACGGCTGGTATGACGCACTCGATTTTACGCCGTCCCGCCTGCCGGCAGGCAAAGAGGCGGTGGTTGTTCGCACCTACATGGCCCATCATCAGGGTATGATTTTTGTTTCGATAGCCAACGTCCTCAAGGGTGGTGTCGTGAGAACTCATTTCCATGCGGATCCGATGATTCAAGCCACGGAGTTGCTATTGCAGGAGCGTACGCCGCGCGAGTCGGAATTGTCGGCGCCGGCACTCGAGCCCGCCGAGTCGCCGCAGGTTCGCGAGCTGGCTGCGGCCAAGCCGCGTCGATTTACGTCACCGCACCACGTCGCGCCCCGCACCCATCTTCTATCGAACGGCAATTATTCGGTCATGATTACCGCGGCCGGATCCGGCTACAGTCGCTGGCGTGATAATGCCGTGACGCGCTGGCGCGAGGATCCCACGTGTGACCCGTGGGGATTCTATGTATTTCTACGGGATGTCACGAATGGCCAGGTATGGTCTGCGGGCTATCAACCGGTAGGGCGCGAACCAGACCAGTACGAGGTTTCGTTTTTCGAGGATCGTGCGGAGATTACCCGCCGGGACGGCCCCATCGTGACGTCGACGGAGATTCTCGTCTCGACCGAAGATGATGCCGAAGTACGGCGCGTGTCCATCACCAATACCGGCAATCGTGTCCGGGAAATCGAGCTGACCACGTACTCGGAGGTGGTCCTCACCTCGCCCGAGGCCGACGCGGCGCATCCAGCCTTCGCCAAGATGTTCGTGCAAACCGAGTTCATTCCCGAGGCCGGTGCGCTGTTGGCAAAGCGACGTAATCGTGAGCCCACCGAACCGCACTTATGGGCAGCTCACGTCAGCGTGCTCGAAGGGGAGGCAATCGGCGGCTTACAGTTCGAGACCGACCGAGCGCGTTTTCTGGGGCGCGGACACGATTTGCGCAATGCGGTGTCGATCGTCGAGGCACGGCCTCTCTCCAATACCACCGGCACGGTTCTCGATCCCGTGCTCGCCCTACGTCGCCGCGTACGCGTCGCCCCCAACGAAACGGTGCGCGTCGCTTTCTGGATGATCGTCGCCGCGAGCCGAGCAGAGGCACTGTCGCTCGCCGACAAACATCGGGACACGGCGGCATTTGATCGGGCAAAGACTCTCGCTTGGACTCAGGCGCAGGTGCAACTGCGCTACTTGGGAATCGATTTCGAAGAGGCACAGCAATTCCAGCGTATTGCCAATCGGGTTCTGTATGCCGATGCATCGCTGCGAGCAGCGCGCGACATCCTGGGGCGTAATGTTGCAGGTCCTTCCAGCTTATGGCCATTTGGCATATCCGGTGACCACCCCATCGTCCTGATAAGAATCGATGACGAGAACGACCTCGAGATAGTCAAACAGTTGCTGCGGGCACACGAGTATTGGCGCTTGAAGCGGCTCGTGGTCGACCTTGTCATCCTCAACGACAAACCGCCGTCTTACGCCTCGGACTTGCAGGTTGCCATCGATGCGGCGATCAGGACATCCACCTCGCGCGGGCGCGAGGAGACCGGTGCGAGTCGTGGCGCTGTTTTCTCGTTGCGTGGCGATCTGATGCCGGCCTCGAGCAGCGAGCTTCTGCAGACGGCTGCGCGCGCCGTATTCGTTGCGCGGCGTGGAACTTTGGGCGATCAGCTCGCGCGCTTGCGTGAGCCTGAACCCGTGCCACGGGCGCAATTGACGGATCCAGCGCGCGTGCCGCGTGCCGAAACCTCACGGAACAGCGGAGCGCTCGAGTATTTCAACGGTCTCGGCGGATTTGCCGCCGGTGGTCGGGAATACGTCACGATTCTCGAGGATGGGCAGCGCACACCCGCCCCCTGGGTGAATGTGATCGCCAATCCCAATTTCGGTTTCCAAGTATCGACCGATGGCTGCGGCAGTACCTGGTCGACGAATGCGCGGGAAAACCAGCTGACGCTCTGGTCCAACGACCCTGTGAGTGATACCCCCTCGGAGGTCATCTATATCCGTGATACCCAGAGCGGCGCACTCTGGAGCGCGACGCCGTTGCCGATCAAGCAGCCGACCGGGTCGTATGTCGTGCACCACGGTTTCGGTTACACGCGGTTCGAGCACACCTCGCACGGGATCTCGTTGGACCTGCTGCAATTCGTGCCGCTCGAAGATTCGGTGAAAATCTCACGGCTGAAATTGGTCAATCGTTCTGAGGAGATTCGCGAACTGTCCATCACCCAGTATCTCGAGTGGGTGCTCGGTAATCAACGCAGCCGTACCGCATCGTTCATCGTAACGGAAATCGAACCAACGACATCGGCACTGTTGGCACGCAACCCATGGCGAAACGAATTTCAAGAGTGTGTCGTCTTCGTGGATATCGTGGGACGCCAACGTACGTGCACGGGCGACAGAGCCGAATTCATCGGCAGACATGGCTCGTTATCCGAGCCCGCAGCATTGTTGGACGGCGCGCCGCTCTCGAACCGGGTCGGCGGCGGCTTCGATCCATGCGCAGCCATGCAAAGCAATGTCACCTTGAATCCCGGAGAGGAAACGGAGTTCGTCTTTCTGCTCGGAGAAGCCGCGTCGCGCGAAGCTGCCTTGCAGCTCATGGAGCGCTATCGCCAGGCGGATATTGCATCCGCGCTGAAAGAGGTCACGGACTACTGGGATCAGACATTGGGTGTCCTCCAGGTCAAGACGCCGGATCGTACGGTCGATATTCTCTTGAACGGCTGGTTGCTCTATCAAACCCTCGCCTGCCGAGTGTGGGCGCGAACCGGCTTCTATCAATCGAGCGGCGCCTATGGATTTCGCGATCAGCTGCAAGACGTGATGGCATTGTGCGTTGCACGTCCGAATTTGGCTCGCGAACACATTCTTCGGGCCTCGGCGCGTCAGTTCATGGCCGGTGACGTACAGCATTGGTGGCTGCCTTCGTCGGGACAAGGCGTCAAAACTCGAGTGTCCGACGACCGCGTTTGGTTGGCGTTCGTCGTCGCCCACTATTTGGAGGTGACGGGGGATCAGACCGTGCTCGATGAGCAAGTCCCGTTCTTGGAGGGTGGCCCTCTCGAACCGGGACAACACGAGGTGTTCGCTGCACCTGCGGCAACGACGAACACGGCGAGCGTGTTCGATCACTGTGTCCTCGCGTTGGATTCCAGTCTCGTCATTGGCTCACACGGTTTGCCCTTGTTCGGTGCGGGCGATTGGAACGACGGTATGAATCGCGTGGGCGCGGCCGGTCGCGGGGAAAGCGTCTGGCTCGGCTGGTTTCTGCACGCCACGTTGCTGCAATTTTCAGGCATAGCCGAGCAGCGCGGCGCCGGATCGAAGGCAGCGCTGTGGCGCAAACATGCTTTTGCCATGCAGCAGGCCATCGAACGAGAAGCCTGGGATGGGGACTGGTATCGGCGCGGATACTTCGACGACGGCACCCCACTTGGCTCAATCTCCAACGATGAATGTCGCATCGACGCCATCGCGCAGTCATGGGCCGTCATCTCCGGCGGGGGCGATCCGGAGCGCGCTGTACGTGCGATGTCCGCCGTCAACACGCAACTCGTGAGCCGCAGCGACGGCTTGGTCAAACTATTCACACCTCCCTTCGATCATTCGGCACATGACCCGGGGTACATCAAGGCCTATCCGCCGGGCTTGCGGGAAAACGGAGGTCAGTACACGCACGCTGCAATGTGGACCACGTTGGCCTTCGCTCTGCTGGGGGACGGCGATCGGGCCGGAGAGGTGTTCTCGCTCCTGAACCCTATCAATCACGCGAGCACGCGTGCCGGTATACATCGCTACAAAGTCGAGCCTTACGTGGTGTGCGCAGACGTGTACTCCGCTGAATCCCACGTAGGGCGCGGCGGTTGGACGTGGTATACAGGATCGGCCGGATGGATGTATCGCACCGCGATCGAAGGAATACTTGGTATCCATCTTCGCGGTAGCACTCTGTCCATCAATCCATGCATCCCGCGTGCGTGGCCTGGCTACGAGATCACCTACAAGCATGGCACGTCGCGATATCAGGTCGCGGTCGAGAATCCGAACGGCGTGTGCCGCGGGATCGTGCGAACCTCACTGGACGATCGGGAGGTCTCTAGGTCGGAATGTAAGATCACGCTGGTCGATGACGGCAACTACCATTACGTGCGCATCACCCTCGGATGATCGCGGTCTCGAGCCTTATTCGTGCCTCGAGCGAAACGCCGAGACCGCCTTCAACATCAACATGCGCGCAATCGCGCCGGTAGGCAGCATACGCAGCAGCCGGAACGCCAATGCCGGTCGCGCCATGACGAGCCCTCCCACCACGGCGCCAACGGTCCCGAGTCCCCGACCGCTCAACAAGAGTTTCATCGTCTTGCTACGGGGAAAAGCGCCCGGGGAATGCTCCGCCAAACGCTCCGCTTTATCCTCTTGGTCGCGGCGCGCCGCCGGCTCGAGCACGCGCCTGATTTCTGCGCGCGAACGGGCAAGCCTGGCCAAGGTTTCGCTCCGTGCGGACTCTGACTCACTCATCGCTCACTCCTCATCCGCCAGAATCTTTTCAAGGATCACGCGATCCTCCGCCCATTCGCGCCGCACTGTTCCGAGAAAGGGCGCTTGAGCGTTCAATATGTTCGAACGGTACAGAATGGCGATGACGGCTATCAAGAGAAAAAACGCACCCATCCACCCGATGGCGGATACTCGATGCGGCGTATCCCAGGTAAGCGCGACGACCAACAGACACGCCGAGAAGATGAGGAAGAAAACACAAATCCCGACTATGGCCGATGCCATAAGACGCACGCCCACATCGCGCTGCGTGCGCTCCAAATCCTGCCCAGCGAGCTCGGCATAGCCGGCTATATGGCGCAGGATTGCGGGTGCCGCCTTAGGCAGTGACCAGAGCAATCGCATGGACGCGCCTCAGGAACGACGTGTTGCGACTATTCCCACCAGCGCGCCGACTAATGCAGCAATACCGATAGCCTGCCACGGACTATCGTGGACATAATCATCGGCAGTGGTGACAGCACGCTTAGCTTGTCGTCGCAGGCTATCGGCGCTGTCGGCGAGGCTCTCCTTGGCGGAACCCACTGCACGCAGTACCTTCGTCCGAATTCGTGCCACATCCGCATCCTTTAAATCCGCAATGCGTGACACCAAATCCTCGACGTCGGCGATCAAACTCTGAATTTCCGCGGACGCAGCGTTCGTGATCTTGTGCGACCCGTCGCTGAGATCATTATGAAGTCTTCGCCCAGTCGCGCGTACTTGATCGGCAGTCCCATCGAAAGTTTCCATCAATATTCTCCTTCTGCTCGGGTGACGATAGGCCGTCCGCGACGCCAAACCCAGCGGTAGCAGCCCAGCTTTGGTGTAAGAAATTGCCCACATGATAAACTTAACCGGCGCAGCCGAAGCATTGTTACATGAAAATCTGAGGTGAGGAATTGGGCCATGTGAGCCGGTGGTATATTGCGGTGCCGCCGTTGCTGTTGATCGGCTTCATGGGTGGGCTTTTAGTCCTCGCGGTTCAGGGTCAATCGCGGCTGAATATGGATGACGAACTCGTGCACGACGCGGCTGCGCGAGAACGATCCCTCGACGAGTTCATGGGGCTCATCTCGGATGCGGATTCCGAGGAGCGCGGTTTCTTGTTGACGGGCGATAAATCCTTCTTGAGCTCATATCAAAGAGTCAAGGCAAAGTTCGCGCCTGCGCTGGCCCAGCTGCGGAGCGGCTACGGATCATTGAACTCTTCCAACGCAGGCACACAAACTCTGCAAGCGCTGGCGACGAAAAAATTGGCTCAGCTCGACGCGAGCCTCGCTGCCTACCAAGCAGGCGCAACCTCTCCCAAGAACATCGTGGGTAACCTTGCTAGCGACCAGACGACCCAGGATTTGGTGTCGCTCGTTCGTGATTTGCACTCCAAAGAAAGCGTCGAGCTGACCGCCGACAGGACGCGGCTGCGTTGGGATTTGAGGTTATCCAACTGGATTACCATCGGCGGCGCGGTGCTCAACATCGGTTTGGTCATCCTCGCCACGGTCCTGGTCTACGGGGACATGCGGCGGCGCGCCCGCCAAGCCACCGACCTCAGAGATCAAAAGCAAGAACTGGAACGGCAGGTAGCCGAGCGCACCCGAGAGTTGACCGCTCTGTCGACACACCTTCAGGAGCTATCGGAACAAGAGAAATCCGCGCTTGCTCGAGAACTCCATGATGAACTCGGCGGTTTACTGGTTGCAGCGCGAATGGATCTGTCCTGGCTTCAACAGCGGTTACCGACCAGCGATCCCGCGATCGAACAGCGTTTCAAGCGCATCCATGAATCATTGAGCGCGGGGGTTGATCTGAAACGTCGCGTCGTGGAGGAATTGCGACCGACTCTACTCGACAACATGGGCTTGTTCACTGCGCTACGCTGGCAGTTCAAGGAGTCGTGCCGTCGTACCGGGCTTACCTGTACTGAAAGCATTCCCGAAGTGGAGCTCAAGTTCAACCCCGACGCCGCCATTGGGGTATTCCGCGTGGCCCAAGAAGCACTCATGAACATAGTGAAACATGCAGACGCGAGATGCGCCGACCTGACCATCGAGATCCAAGATGACACCTTCCTGTTGCGCATCTCAGACGATGGCCGCGGCATACCGTCGAATCGCTCGCTGCCGCACACGTCGCATGGTTTGGCGTCGATGCGGCATCGAGTCGCAGCGTTGGGAGGAGTATGGAACGCCATATCACCCTCAGCTGGCGGAACCGTCGTCACCGCACGAATACCGTTGGCAAACATGCTCGCGAACGAGCACGCGCACGGACTTGCCTCAACGGAGTTGCGCGGTGCGACGTGATGCGATCGGCGAACCATTATCACCGCCGATGACAACCTCGACGCGACGATTGAGCTGACGCCCGGCCGCCTCCGCGTTGCTCGCGACCGGAAACTCCTTGCCGTATCCTTGTGTACCGATGCGCGATCCGTCGATCCCGCGCAGCATGAGTGCCGATTTGACCGAGTCGGCCCGGCGTTCGGATAGTTCATCGTTGTAGCTCGCCGACCCTATGCTGTCGGTAAAGCCGTCGATCTGCACGCGACGATCGGGATGTTCCGTCAGGAATTCGGAAAGCTGGTCCAGGGTTCTCGATGCTCCTGCGTTCAGCGCTGATTTGCCCGTGTCGAATAGGACGTCGCCCAGCGTGAGTACCAGACCTCGATCGGTTGGTTTTGCGTTGAGCCGATCGATCTCGGCCTGAAGATTGGCGTTCTGCGCATTCGCGTTCAGCGTTGCGATTTTCGCATTATCCGCCGCAAGTTTCGCGCTGTCGACCTCGCGAGTGCGTGCCGCGAGTTGAATGCGATCCCGCTCGATTTGGCCGGCCGCAACCCGAGCGTCGTCGGCTTTGGCCGCTGCGCGCGCCTGCGCCAGGCGTGCGGTCTGCGTCGCCATGTAGGCTGGTTGCGCCACCTGTTCTGCGTTGTTATGCATCGCGGCTGCTTCGGCAATTTCCAATTGCTTTCGCGCGGCGTCCAGATCGAGCGCAGCATATTTACTCACATTGGGATCGGTTTCGGCCGCTTGTACCGCCGTGCGAGCCGTCTCTAGCGCTGCGTTCGGTTGCGGCGTGCTCGCGCAGGCCGCGAGCACCAATATCGATCCCAGTCCTGCCAATAGTTTGAGTTTCATGATCCTGCCTTATTGATTGGATTGCGTAGAACGCAGTGATTCGTTCCGTAGCGCTTGCATGTTCGCGTCGAAATCCGCCGCCGCCTTGTGTGAAATCTGCTGGGTGGCCGTCGCCTCGGCGAGCTCGGCATCGATGTTCGCCTGCTCGGCCAATAGGGTTGCGGGCTGGGCGTCGTGGTCAGCAGCGGCTTTCTCTGCACGGCCGAGCTTGTCGCGTGCCGTGGCGAGTTCTACCGGAGCATATTGTGGCGCACCAGATTGCTCGGCGCGCTGTACGGATGCCTTGGCGACTGCAATCTTTTCCAAAGGCACGGGAGTGCTCGCGCAACCCGCAATCGTTGCGGCCACGATGCAAGCACTGCTGCAGATATATACCGATAGATTTGATTTCACGTCCGTAATCCTTCTTGGTTTTGCAGCGGGAGGCCGCTTCGGCTCAAACGTCGTTCGCGAGGAGGGGGGTTCGTCCTACAGCCAGCGTTGAATGATGTCGATCGCCGCTGACAAGGCTTAAGGAGACTCAAGCAAGCGGCGTGCCAACCATGGGATCGGAGATATCCCGGCGTGGGCGCTGCGCCTCACCTTCGCTGCGCCGAAGAATTGTAGAAACTGCCGGGCGGACCGGTAGGCCTTACTTCGACTTCCGGAGCTTCAAAAAGCACTCAGTGTTTGGAAAGGTGTGCTTCGCAGATCTCGTGTAAGACTTCCGGAAGCCGGCCGTAGTCTCTCGCTTTGTCCAGAAAATGAGTTGCGCCGAGAGCAATGGCGGCATTCTTGTATTCGGGCAAGTCGTAGTTGGTGAGCACGATGATTCGAGGTTTCAACTGCGTGCTTGCGAGAGCGCGCATCACCCCGAAACCAGTACCCTGCTTCAAATGAAGATCCAAGATGATGACGTCCACGGCATCGCGCTTTACCGCAGCCAACGCGCCGGCTTCGGTATCCGCAGTCCCGATCAGTTCGACTTCCGGAATCTGCCTGATGGCCTCCGTCAGTCGCTCCGTGAGTACTTTGGAGTCCTCCACGAGCAATACCCTCAAGCCCTGTTGTGCCATTAGGTGACCACGCGCGAGGCTACTGTATGAGCCCATTTCGCAACGCGTATGACGTGATGTCGGCATTCGCGCTAAAGCTCATCTTTTCCAAAATTCTGCTGCGATATGTACTCACGGTTTTCACGCTCAGGCTGAGCTCGTTGGCGATATCGGACACGCCGCGGCCGGCGGCCAATTTGCAGAATATCTGAAATTCCCGGGTCGACAATCGAGCATGCAGCGGTTTGTCAGGGTCGCCGTCGAGATCCGCGACCAAAATCTCCGCGAGAGCAGCACTGACATAGCGGCGACCGGACAGCACCGTCCGTACCGCCTTCATTAATTCCTCCGGGGCACTGTCCTTGGACAAATAGCCGCTCGCGCCGGCGCGAAGCACATTGACGGCGTATTGCTGCTCCGGCAGTCCGCTCATCACTAGAACACGTACGTTGGGATGTCCGGTCTGAATATGCCGCAATATGTCCAACCCGCTGCGGTCCGGCATATGGATATCGAGCAATACCAAGTCCCACTCTTGTTGGCGAAGCAGATCCAGCGTTTCGTTCCCGCTCGCGGCCTCTCCCACGGCGTTGATGCTCGA
>Ga0116229_10011676_pt1 | contig 12879 bp, 4 predicted proteins | sample S1TSphgellanicum_3_FD_87313 | JGI IMG/M metagenome (GOLD analysis project Ga0116229, IMG submission 87313) | Host-associated microbial communities from peat moss isolated from Minnesota, USA - S1T2_Fc - Sphagnum magellanicum MG | ecosystem: Host-associated > Plants > Peat moss > Unclassified...
AAGTAAAATGTCATTGTGATATACCATATTGATATTGGTTCATGTCAAACCTAATAGATCAGAACTATTGAGCTACTAACAAGTGTTACACCAATAGTCAAAATGTAATTTATACCAACTTATGTTTAAGTTGAAATTTCTTTGATCTACCAAGATGTGGCAGATCTTCCAAGATTTAAATATATGGACTTGGTTGGCCTCCTTAAAATATGCTACCCACCCAACATTGGTGTACCAATGTTGTCCAATTCTTGATTTCAAAAGGAACCTTTTGTGCCGATTTTGATTTTTTTTTAAAATATTTATAGAACCTTGGGTCCAATCTTGAAACCAGTTTTTTTGGATTTCTAAAACCTTTGGTTCCAATCACTTTCACACAAAAAAAAAAGAAAAAAGTTTGGGCATGATATTATAAGATTTAATTTATGAAATTTAATTTAGTTTTCACAAAGAATTTATGTTTGGGTATCTCCATTTTTTTTTGGTGTATAATATTAGTTTGTTCAATTAACGCACATAATTCAAGATATAGATTTTGTAATATGAATTATATACAACCAATCAAATGCAATAACTTGCCTAAAATGTAGGACCCATTTTATATTTCTTAATGAAATTATATTTATTTACCTAGAAAACTTATAGTTGTTTAAAATGGTACGACACCCTCAATTCAGGTTTTAATTCAATTTTGAAGCAAGCTCAATTATTTGGTTAAGTTCCAATGGCAGTTCCAACAAAACTTTAAAACTTCATGTCCATGGCCCTTGAACCTAACCTATAAACTTGTACTTAATTTACATACCTAAATTATCCCAGAACCTAGTTAGTGTAGACAAATATAAGCCATGTTATTTTGGAATAATCTAGTGAAAAGTCATTATTGTTTAGATTAGCAAATTGCTAATTTCCAAGGTAAGTAAAATGTTTGTGATAAAGAGGTGGATTAATAGAACCTGCATAAGGCCACTATTCCTTTCCTTTGGTTCCTGTTCACCCAACACCCAATTCATAATTTCCTTCAATGGCCTTTGTTTGAAACATTTACTTATAAGCTCCATTGAATTCCATCACTATGTCTTCTTCTTATTGTTAATTTTTGCATTATTGGTTGAATATATATATATATATAAAAACTTAGGGTGGGTGCTTAAGAATTGGATCATCAATTGTTGTTTCACATTTTAAGACAAAAGCAAGTGTTGAAAAGAAATACACTAATGTGTATGTTGCCATCACTAAGGTAGAAATATATGGTGCATCTACGATGCCGATGATTTTCTTCGACACGTTCATCCACTTGCTCCTTGAACCATGCATAAAACCTCAACACCTAAGGAGCTCCCAAACATATTCCAAATTCTCATGTCAACTAAAGCTTTATAATAGTTCTTGGAAAGTTGGCATTTGAGATGTGCCTATGACATTTCCACACATACACACATTGAATCTTACATAAAGTTTAACTTCTTTTGTCAAAATTATGTGGGGCTTCTTGGACGACATTGGTTCTTTTCAAATCCATGTCCTTTGTCATCCAAGGACATATAGGACTTAACACCAGCCTTAAAGTCAGAGGGCCAAGGTTGCCTTTCTCAATGAAGGGCTACGACTATCAACCTAGCCCTTCAAAGTGAAAGGATTTGGCTCAAACTTGCCATAATTTCCAAAAACAAAAACCCCCTTGAGAAATTTTGGGACTAAAAGTTGACATGTACAACACTATCTATACATACATACATACATACATATCTATTTATGGAAGGGAATATATTATATATTAATTTATATTCTCTTTCAGATTGAAGACTCATTGGATTATTCCCCTTTGGAGTCAAAGAACCCATTTTTTTTTCACCATCAAGTTAGAAGGATTAGAATCCCTTTGAAGCTTTCAATTTAAAGCCTAAACAAGAGGTGACAACTTAGATTGTAATGGTAGCAATTCAATTGGGCCTTCTTTATTTTGCTACCTAAAATTCTATACCTTAGTTTGAAATAGACCCTCTTCAAGCTACCACAAGGGCTAGAACATGTAATATTTTATACGCTCCACTAATTTAATCTATGTCAATTCAAGAATGTGCAAGAAACCACACTATAAGTCCATTGCCATTGGTTATGTGGATCATCCCCTTGCTTCATGAATCTACCAATAGGCCTGTCTTTGAAAACTAGTAGCTAGGGCACAAGGAATTGGTTCATAGTTATGCCAACTTTGGCTCTAATCAAAGTTTTCTTTTAACCATGTACAACACTTCTTTGGTGGTTTGAATTGACATAGTTTATTAGAGAATACTAATTATACATGCTACAATCTTTTGTGTGAATACCAATTTTGGCCATTACCTCCTCCTCCATAAAATTTGAAGCTTCATTGTGTCTTTTGTGGATGGGAACAATAAAGTATTTATTCAAATAATATTCAAACTTGAGAGGTCAAATAACCATGTGAATTTCAAGACTTTGACATCAAATTAGATTTGACAAATTTGCAAGATAGATTGTTTATTAATGCATTAGAACCATTATCATTTACACATGGATTTAAAACTATTGAAGGTCATATCACCGACCAATATAACAAGGACCTTGAACATCAAGTTTGATTTAAAAATTTTGTTTTGACAATTTTTGTTTGCATTAAGCACCATTGGTCGATTGAATGCAAGTATGTATTTTTTAATTTTAATCGCATAAACTCTTGGACTATGATTTGAAACTTTTGTTTTGACAATAGATTGTGAATTCATGTTATGAGTATAGTGTAGAGAAATTGATGCCTGTCGGTCGTATTTTAACCAAATGGGTTGAGGACCACTTGATTGAGTTACACAACCATGACAAGCCCCAGCATTGTCATAATTTTCTTGGGTATCATTTACAGGAAATTCCTTTTTCCTTCCCAATTGTCTCACTTCTGGAAATCCATCCTCTGAAAAATTCAAGCTTTGGGATTTGCGTCGAGGTTGCTCCTACACAACACCAACCCATATAATTCCCCAATAGATGCGCTTAACTCTCATGTTTGTTTAAAGGACCATTGATTTAATAATTTGAAAATATGACATTGTATTAATCATTGGGTACAACTAATCGGTAAATGTATAATGCCATTCCCAAATGATGATTCATGATGCACTAATTTCTTTTGGATTTGTATAATTTCCCCTACATTATTACAATATCACCAACTCAATTTTTTTTTCAATTTTCAAATTGGATAATTTCCATCGTCAATTGAAAGTTAGAACATTAGATTTTTTATAAATTTTACTTTTTATTTCTACTTGCATGAAGCACATATTTCATTATAAAGTTGAATATAGACACATCAAATGTGATAAGAAAATTTGAAAATATTGCTTGTTGGCTTGTTTGTTCATATGTGGTAATTATAATGCAATTATGCACTTGGAAAACCAATGTGAGAAAAGTTTCCATTCGTTTATGTAAATCTCCAAATTTGTTGATTAGATAATTATGGTTATGAAAACAATCTTGAACTACACAATACTACAATGTTGAGTGCAATCAAAGATCCACATTAATATTCACATTAACATTTGTAGACTCTAATGACTTCCTCTTTAACTTGTGAAAGCACTTTGTATTTCAGTTTAGAAAGATTCAAGGATCATAATTGCCATAAAAACATGTGATTTTGGAGAGGGTGGAGACAAGGGAGCACCACTTACTGGTGGATGACAAAAGGTGTACGCTGGAAGCTCCATGCTTGTGTTTTGATGTGTGTCCAAATGCAAGAAAAAAACATTGATAGGAGAGAGAGGAAGGGAGGGTAGTTCATGAGTCCTTTACCACCTAGCCCTTGGATGAAAACCCTAATCCAAGGCCAAGTGTTTTATGGGGTGTCTTTTCCAATGTTTTGCAGGTAAATCATTTACCCGAATATAGCCACCAAGTATGGGTAGGGTATATTATTATTTTTCATTTTTTTTTTCCAAAATCAATAGACTTTAATCAAATGCAGATTCAAGGGTATATAAGTTTGAAAAAATATACATGTTTCATAAATCTAAATGTATCTCAAAAACATCACACTTGAACTGGGTATGTTTCCAAACATGGGTATCTTGTTAGGGTAATTTTTGCCTAAACCCTAAAATTGTCTTGCTATTATATGTGATCATTGTGCAAGGTGTCAAATCTTGAGAAAAAAATGTGTCTTTTGATGACTTTGGGGATGTTTACCTTTCATAACATTGGCATACAAAAAGATAATGACATATAGGAACCATTTTTTGAGTTGACAAATAATATAACAATTTGTTAGTTACATATGATTACAATGCAGCATTCATTTTTCAATATTTTCAAGGGAATGCATATGAAGTCTTAAAGTGATCTAATATGTAAGGGCCTTGAAGAAAATAATATTCCTAAATTATGGTCCAATTTCTTAACCAATTGTTTCATTTTGTTGTCAATGGGTCAACAATGGACCTAACAATAGAGGGAGTTTGACCTACAAGCAAAGTTAGGTTGGATTTAAGCTTGTCAACTTTCAACACTTGTTGCATGATTTTGATGAGTTGTTTGTTTTCCCTTCACAAGTCCAACAAGTTTTTTTTGGAATGAGCCAAAAACACCATGGTATAAGGTGGTCCTCCACAAATAACCTTGAAGTTGACATGTGGTTTAACACTTGTGAGGATTGCATTCACATGGGGCAATGCTTTAGGTTTCAAAGCCCCATTGAAGTTTGTTGATGTAGATATGACAAGGGCATTGGTAGGTGTGATTGAGTTATTGAAGGGGGAAACAATCTTGGTCACTCAAACTTTGTGATCTAGCTTAAAGGTGGTTGATTTAAATGGATTTTCCATTGTTTTACTTGATAGATGGCATAATGTTGAATTTTCATTTTCATTTTCTTCAATTGACTTTTGGGATATCATATTTCACATTTTTGTGAATCACCTTGGATAAATTCCTCATTTGTACATATAGCAAAAATCATTGTATTTTTTTATTACTACTTGGATATGTAATCAAGAATAAGTTTGGGGTACATGTTGAAAGTTGGAATATTCAAATATTAGAATCATCACAATCTCACTAGATTTTTGCAACTTGGATTTATAACTACAACCCAAGTTGCATAGAACATTGTAGCTAGCCTAATCAACAATGTGTAGTTGCAAACTCATATTATAAGTTGACAAAACAACTCAATTACCATTCGTTGTTAGATGTCATTAAATGTTGTTGAATTTTTTTTTAATTTTTCACCTTTTTTCATCCAATCCATACCAAGTGACCATAAAATAGTCATGCTTATGATTGCAAAGTTGGTTGGCACCTTTACATAGTCATGGATGCAACTAAAAGCACTTTTGACTAGTGTGCCATGAAGGACTACTCCAATTCAAGTTGAAAAACTAGTTGCAAATGACAACAATCACATGGCAATTGCAAACACAAGTGTTAGAACAAACATTTTTAACATAGTGGTATGCCCAGTCAATTGTGCTAGCCCCCAATCAAGAAAAAGAAATCATGGAAACCTATGAAACAAGGTAGCATGCAATGTAAAGATCCACTTTTATTTCCTTGTGAGAGGTGGATTTTCTTGGTCTGTTTTTTTGGGAGAGGAAAACCAATGAATTTACTTCTACAAATATCTTGAACCACTTGAAGAAGTAAACGATAAATGACATCCTCTAAATCCATATTTTAAACATTAAGTAATTATTGTCATCACTCCTTTGGAATGAAAATCATAATAGTGACATCATTAATTTTATAAAATCTTTTTATTTTTCAATTTTGTGGTGTTGTTCAAGATCATCCACAAGAATATTTAACCATGCTTGAATATAGACCATATGTGAAGGTATAAAATTGTTAAATTTTTTAATGTTTTGGTTACAAGTCTTAGAACCCATTATAAAATTTTAACCTTCAAAACAATTGGTGATTTTTTTAAAAATTTAAAAATCTTTTATCGATGTTGATGTTGATGGCCATTTTTATGTTCGTAAATGGTGAAATTTTTTCAAAAAAACACTCAATTACATCATTGATATTTATTTTTTAATTTCAAAACACTTGGATAATAATTTCAAAGATTGTTTAAAGTTTTAAAATAAGTGTGATCTTGGAATTGTTTATGTTTTTAAAGTTGGAGTTATTAAAATAATTTTAATTTTTTTATTCATCAGGAGTAGCCTATTTTTCATTATTGTTGTTTGCATTTTTCCTTGAATTTGCATTATTTTTCCATTCCCCCCAAAAAAATCACCAAGCTGTGAAAATTTGCCACCAAAAAATAAAAATAAAAATAACATTGGTGTTAGCAATGAATTCTAGTGTTTGATTTCAACACCACTACTAGGTTCTTGTCTACCACTTAGGCAGATTACATTGAATGAACATACATAGACCATGCGCATAAGTAAGTGATGGAACATGTGTAACAAGAAAAAGTAATCCTAGAGTTAGTATGTAACATCCTTTCTTATTATCACAACACTAGGTCCAAAACAGTAATACACCCATTGTCACAAGAGAAAATGTGTGTTCCTAAAAATTGTCTATTATTACTAATATCATGTCCCCACTTCCTACTTCCTTATCTACCCTTTTTAGATACTTAAAAGCTTGACAACGTATTGGTAGTCCTTGCTAATTTGACAATCTTCAATTGACCAATAAGAATTTGGTAAGGTGACTTCCTAAGTTTGGTTAAATTGTTACAAAGGTTTGGTAAAGTTGTTACCAAAAAAAAAATGTGAAATATATTTTCATATCATTAGAAAAAATAATGTTAAAATAATGTTATGATATTTTTTCAAAATTGTAAAATTAATCATTTTTATTAATGTATGATTAATATTGTTAAAAAAATATGGTCTAGAGAATTAAATGGCATATTGACTACTTAATTAATGTTTTTTTCTTGTGGCCAATTTTTACCAATTTAGAGGGTCAACAACATCAACAAAGGACATTTTTGAAAAAAAAAAATCAAATTTCATAATATATACATACATGTATATATCATCAAATTTTTACAATAGGTTATAGTCATAATATTTAAATCCAAATATGGCTAAATTTTGTTATGGACGATTGTCATTTAAGCAACATCACCAAAATGGAAAAATAAAAAATCATATTCGGGAAAATAAAAACTTGTAATTCCTCAAAAAGTGGACATGTATTTACATAATGGACATAACCTTGTTAAAGAATTAATGAAAGCATTATTAAATTCACATTAAATTGGATCACATTTACAAAGATTGTAGATCAATTAAACAAAACAACATTTGCATATTTTTCAATTTATTCATAACATGTTTTTTTTAACTATTAAATTCAGTATAAAATATAATTATTTTAAAAATACACTATTGAATAAGCTTCAAAATCATGTTTTCATTTTTAGCATTTGAAAAAAAATTGAAAAAAACACATATGCTAAAATTTCAATTTCCTAAATAGTTATGTGCTAAAAATAATAAAAATAAAAATTATTTTTTATGCCATTTAAATCTTTAAATGATTTGCTAGTTAAAACCTTGGTGCATTTAAATGAGGTTTTAGTTTTAAATTTTGATGGATGGATTGATGCATTAATGTATATGTTGTGTATATGCATTGATGCATCATGTATAAATGTGAAATACAAACATGTACATATGGTGGTGGTGAATGGCACCGAATCTTTCTATTGACAAAACTTGAGAAAAAAAAACAATTTTATTTTTCACAACATGTATTTTTGTCATGGCATGTTGTGAAAAAATACAATCTGTGACCTGAAAAAAAAGGTTGAAGAGTTGAACAATGATATGGCATTTTAATCCATGTCATACTAATTTGGGACTTCATAATATCCATGCCAAATGTTTTTAATTAAAAATTACTTAATGCAACATGTCTGCTTAAAATTATTAAAAACGTTTTCATAAAAGCATCATAACCAATTAATCATTTTTACTAAAACCACACAAAGTTGCATACTAATCAATTTTTTGTCCCATTTCACTAAAAGCCTAATGCTTTTGGGTAGTTGCAAAACCCATGATTCCTTCTTGTTTTGATTATGCTACCATATGGCAATCAAATAATGTGTTTTGTTTTTTTGTAGGAGATGAATTGTTGTCAAACTCTTTTCCTTATACAAGATCCACAATGGCATCCTTTGGGAGGTTGAGGGCAAGGTGAGATAGAATTATGTCGCCTTGTTAATGGGTGATTTGTGGATCTATAGTTGTATATAGTTGTTATATTTTTAAATAACTTTATTGGCTCATTTTTACTAGTTACTTTATTGGTCATAACTTTTTATTCCTATTCTTATATAAGGATAGAAGACCACGTATTTTGTAAGCTTTTTCTTAAGTTCTTTATAGTTTTCTTTGATTTTTAGATACAAATTTTTAGAATATGTTTTGCTTGCATAGATTGAAATTTTATAATTTGTAATAACCCACTTTAGATCATAGAAAAAAATTGTAAAGAATGTATCAAATTAAAGAATTTGAAAGGGATTGTAGTGTAGAAAAATCACCTTTTCCATCCATCTTTGTTTCTCTCAACTTTTAGGAATTTCCAATCTGTTGTATTGTTGGCCATGCCACTCAATTTCAAGTTTTTGTCTTGTTTGTCATCTTATATTTTTCCTCTTAAGGCTTGGATCTCCTCTTTCTTTCATGTTTGTTTGGTTGGCATGCAATTACAATTTCAAATTACAAACTCCTCGATGTTTATGAAAAGATTATTATAAGGCTAGAATCATCTCCTACTTTTGACTTTGAGCAGGGTTGTCATGTAATGTTTCAATCTCAAATAACAATGTGTATATAGATAAGGTAGATGTGTGATATAAGTTAAATAATGGATGCAAATCAAAAGATACTTGGTTGTTGGACATGCAACTCTCTTGTTAATTCCATTAGTTGGTTGATTATTGTTGTAGTTTTGTGTAGATGGCTTATTTTTTTTGTTTAACTTGTTTTGCGAGTGTGCTATAGGTCATGAACCTAGTGCTATCAATGTGGACAATTTGATTGAAACCAACCTTTTAGCCCAACATGGAAAGGACACGGGAGTTGATGACCAAATAGTTAAAGTTATGGACATCATCAACATTTTCAAATTGCAAATCTAGATATGAGCCATTGAAAGTAATTATCTTTGGCCTACACTTATTTTTATTTTTTCAATTTAGTAGGAAATACATTTTCCTCTAGGTTGGATTGAGGTAACAACTATTTTTTCTCTAAAACCCTTTAAACCCTCCTTTTTGTGATGTGGTTTTTATATTTAAATGGGTTAAAAACTTGAATGCATGTCATAGCAAAGTTGATTAATAGAAAGGCATCACACATGTACCTTATTGAAACTCCAAACTCACTCGGTTCAATTAGCAATTTTGTTCAAGTGGCCATGGATTTCGGTATTTTTTCTTTTTCATATAAACATAGTTTTTGTTGATATTTAAGGACATTTTTTGATAATGTTGAATCAACTTTTTTTTGAGCCAATTTTTTGTTTTTGGACATCTTGGAAATCAATATTGAAATATATGATCCTTTTCATGTTCGCATTTCCATTATTTGATTTCTAAAAGGATTAATTGTTTTAAAAATTTGTTGTACATCTTTCACAATGTCATTGAATCATCAACAATGAAAATCAGTTTTCTTAACTTTTTGGTCTTGTTAGTATTTATAAGGACTAGTCTTATGTTGAGCTTCAATGTTTGTTGGCAATACACGCATGGTGGAATGGTCTTTTCAATTTTTGGATGCAAAAGACAAAGTGCACAATTAAGATTAAGTTGGGGAGATTCAATAAGATTGGGCTTGAGGATTTTGTCATACAATGATTAATGTTTCATTAGATGGGGCAAAATGACAAAAGGTTGAGGTTTTTGGGTCAAGTGATCATGCAATCATTGGAGAACATGAAACAAAACTTGTTTTAGGGTGTGACTTGGATCTATCCACAAAACAACTTCCAACAACATCATCTAGAATAAATGTAAAAGGTAATTTTGTCATTGAACTATAGTTAAAGTCCCTTTTGATCATACATGAAGTAATGAATGTTTTTGAAGAGTTGAAAAAAAAACTAATAGGAATATAACTTGATGCTCATCTATTGAATTTAAAGTCTTGGGACTACAATAATATAGGTGTTGTGAAATTGTGGCATGGAGAATATTGTAAGGATGTTGGAGCTAACAATGACCATAATAAGTCTACTATTAGTAACCTCTTTGCAAATTTCAAGAAAAGTCATATAATGTCAATTGTCCACATTTGAAATTGGTGTTGAAGAAAGGTATAAACTTTTCTACCCATCCTCAATATGTTGTTGCAAAGGGGAAATCAATTGTCTTCACAATTGAATACCATAGAAGCTATGGCAAAGGATGTAGGAATTGTTGAATTTATTAATGCAATATTCAATGCAAATGAATTTCCTTTTGTTCTAGTTTATGATCCATAATCAACAAATTTAAATCATTTTGGTACCATGTACAATAACTTTTTACAATGATTTCTTCCAACTATGCGTTGTGAAGAAGAATCTATAGGCAAACTTGAAGAACCGTATGGAAGGCACCAAACTTGCAAAAGTGATGGAGGATGTTTTCAAGGAAAAAAAGTTTCAATGGTACTATAACTTTTTGACAAGGCAAAGGGTCACGCCCTCAACATCTAGCAAGAACATTCCCAAAAATCAAAGAACTTTACGAATATTGATTTATCACTTAAAGGTAAGACTAATTATATCTTTGGTTTGTTGTGTTGGGGTTATTGGTCCAAGACTTGCAAATATGCTACAAACAAAACCTTTGAGATTCATTATTTACTGCAAGATCCTCTTCTTGGGTTTGCATGGGTTACAAAGCTTCAAATTGAGGTTGAATTGAAGTTGAGAAGTTTAGAGTACAAAATTGATGGTTTTTTTAGACATAAAAATTGCAAGAAGCTATTGATTTATAGTGAACCTTTCATTAATAACACTTGTGTTGCTTGCTTTCAAATTTGACAAGAACCTAATTTTATAAAGATGGTCATTTAAGAAAATGCAACCATTGATAAAAGAGGTTAGAGGGGAACAAGGTATGGTAGGGGGTTGAGATGCTTGTTTATCATAAAAATAGTTCTCAATGGTTATGGCATTCGCAAGAAGTACAAAGATGCCAGGGTTATTCATTAGCTTCAAAAGGCTAAAGTTTTTCAATTGAAATTGTTAAGGCCATCATTGAAAGCTAGTTCATTTAAATGTTTGAAGAAAAAAATGTATTTCAATTTTGTAGCAATATATTATACTCCCATTGTACAAATGTTTTTGAAAGAAAATTAGTCTTTTGGGATTTTTTGAAGGACATGGCAACAAATTTGAATTGCAGAAAAAGGAATGGATGGGACACTAATAGTAAGGCTTTTGGCCAAACTATGAAAATCTATGGTGGGCATCATATGCGTGATTTGTTCCAATTAAGCTTTGTTGGACCAAGTTTTAAGATGACAAAGTGAGTGAACAACAAAAGTGTTCAATTCGTTCAAATGTGTATCATAAATTTACAAATAAGCAAAACAACTCACAATATTAGTGGGTATACCCTTGTCATATTGGTTAAAGATGGAAACTAAGGTCAAGTTTAGATTACATGGGTTTCCAAAGGTGATTATTTAACTATTTTTGTTGGTGTAAAAGTGGATTGCCAATGTGTGAGTAATTTCCTCCATGTTATTGGTTGAAGGTTAGTTATAACAGTCTTGGATGATTTTACAAATAACACAATTGGTAGTTTTGTTAAATTCCTAGTTGTTAATGGGTGAAAATCCCTTAAGGTGTACCACACAAGACAAAAAAGGCTTAGTCCTTTTTTACTCTATATTTTGATCCCATAAAAAATAATGAGTCAAAAGTTGTCAAAATTTTCTGAAGGACTATATTTTAGACCATTACAATTTTAAATTCCATCATAATTCTCCATAAATGTGTCTTTACATGGTAAAAAAAGACTAAGTAGAAAAGATACAAAAAGGTGACATTGTGACAAAATTTTGGTACACCTTAAAGAATTTGGACCTTAATCCTTTACATGCAAAATTATTGAAATTGGTCCTTGTGCTATGTTGTATACGTGTAATTGTTTTGATGTTAATTGGGTTTGGCAAAAATGGGATGTTATCTATGTTTTATGGAGAAATGAACCATTATGGGACCTATTGTTGGGCATGATAGTGATGGTGATAACCATTGACATTAATTAATGTTAGCAAATTATACACTATAAACATGTTTACAATCAAAAATAAAGTGGCCTAGATGGTTGATGTTTGTTATATTGGATAAAACACATGATGCTTGGGGTTTTCATGACCAAAGCAATATCCACAATGGTAAAAAACTTATAAATCTTTTGGATAGTCCAATGAGGTCTTTGTAATGGGGTGCAAAGACTTGTTTTCTTGAGCATATTGGTCAGGTGTATAACAAATACACTTTTGTGCATCATGGTTTAAAGTTGGACAACATAAAAAAACTAATAAACAACATTGGGCATTAGCTCAAATGATTTGTCAAAAGAAAGTTCAAAAGTATTTGAACATGCATGCAAACTAATGGAGATACTCATTAAGAAAGGATTTTGGGCACCAAATTGTATTTGAGAACAAGTGCATATTACATCGAAATATTTATGTCATTGATTCTGGATTTATAGAACATAATCATTTTGCTTTTCAAAATGTCATTTTTCTACCTTTGGAAATTATGGTTGAAGCAAAAAAACCATTCAATAATACCCCAAAAAGATAAATGTTGTAGATTATTTTGTGAGCCATTAATGTTTTTTGGATATTCAATCTCTTGTCATTTTCT
>Ga0116229_10011678_pt1 | contig 12877 bp, 9 predicted proteins | sample S1TSphgellanicum_3_FD_87313 | JGI IMG/M metagenome (GOLD analysis project Ga0116229, IMG submission 87313) | Host-associated microbial communities from peat moss isolated from Minnesota, USA - S1T2_Fc - Sphagnum magellanicum MG | ecosystem: Host-associated > Plants > Peat moss > Unclassified...
CGAACGGCTGGATCGCCTCCTTGCAGCATCATTTTGTTGCCGCCGTCGTGCCGACGCCCGACCAGCCGTTTCACATCCAGTTGGAGGTCAAGGACAAGGACTATTTGTTGAGCGCCACGGGGCCTGTGGTCAGCGTCGCACCGGGTGCCGATGTGCACATCGACGAGAAACTGTTCGTCGGACCGAAGCTGCAGGCGCAGCTGGCGGCGACCGGTCCCGAGCTGCAGCGCACGGTCGACTATGGGCGCCTGACCGTACTCTCGCAGCCGCTGTTCGCGACCCTCAAGTGGGTCCATGGCATCGTCGGCAATTGGGGTTGGTCGATCATTATCGTCACGGCCCTGATCAAACTCTTGTTCTATCCCTTGAGTCAGGCGAGCGGCCGCTCGATGGCGAAGATGCGCGCCGTCGGACCGCGCATGAAACAAATCCAAGAGACGTTCAAGGACGACCGCGAAAAGCTTGGCCGCGCGATGATGGATCTCTACAAGAAGGAGAAGATCAATCCGCTCGCCGGCTGTCTGCCGATGGTCGTGCAGATTCCGTTCTTTATCTCGTTCTATTGGGTCTTGCTCGAAAGCGTCGAAATGCGCCAGGCGCCCTTCATGCTCTGGATCAATGACCTCTCGGCGCGCGACCCGTTTTTCGTGCTGCCCTTGTTGATGGGCGGCGCGATGTTCGCGCAATTCAAGACCAATCCGCCGCCGCCGGATCCGATGCAGGCCAAGATCATGCAATTCATGCCGGTGGTCATGACCGCGATGATGGCCTGGTTCCCGTCGGGACTCGTGCTCTATTGGTTGACGAATACGGTGCTCTCGATCGCGCAGCAATGGCGCGTCAACAAGGTCGTCCAACTCGAGGCTAACAAAAAGCGGCAATGAGCCCGGCCGATACCATCGTCGCCATCGCGAGTCCCGTGGGTCGCGGCGCCGTTGGTATCGTGCGGGTCTCCGGACCCGCCGTGCCTGAGATCGCCACCCAGCTCTTAGGAAGGCTGCCGCCCGTGCGCACCGCGACGCTCGCGCGCTTTCTAGCCGCCGATGGCGCGAGTGTCGATCAAGGACTCGCGCTCTACTTCGCGGCGCCCGCGTCCTTCACCGGCGAACACGTGCTCGAACTCCAGGGTCATGGGGGTACCGTCGTGCAAGCGGCCCTGGTCGACCGACTGCTCGAGCTCGGCTGCCGCGCGGCCAAGCCCGGTGAGTTCAGCGAACGCGCGTTCTGCAACGGCAAGCTCGACGTCGCGCAAGCCGAAGCCGTGGCCGACCTGATCGATGCCGGCACGACGGCTGCGGCGCGCGCGGCCGTACGCTCGCTGCAGGGCGAGTTCTCGGCACGTGTGCAAGAGCTGCTCACGCAGCTCACCGAATTACGGATCTACGTCGAGGCCTCGATCGATTTCCCGGATGAAGACCTCGATCCCCTCGCGGATGCCGCACTCGCGGACCGCTTGCGGCGGCTGTTCGCGAGCTTCGATGCGCTGGCTTCGGCTGCCAAGCAAGGCGCGCTGCTGCGCGATGGCTTGACCGTCGTGCTGGCCGGAAAGCCGAATGCGGGCAAGTCCAGTTTGATGAACGCACTCGCGGGCGATGAGATCGCGATCGTCAGCGAACAGCCCGGTACGACGCGCGACGTGCTGCGGCAGGGCGTACAGATTGGCGGTATGCCCTTACATCTGATCGATACCGCCGGTCTGCGTACCGCACTCGACGCCGTCGAAGCCGAGGGCATCCGCCGCGCCCAGAAGGAGATGCTGCGTGCCGATCGCGTCTTGTACGTCGTCGATGCCGGCGAAGGCCAGGTCCCAGGGTTCGGCACCGCCGGCGAGCACGCTGGCAGTGCGCCGCCCGCCGATCTCGCCGCACAGCTGGCCGGTCTGCCGGCCGACGTGCCGGTGACCGTGGTCTACAACAAAATCGACCTGGTTGGCATCCCGGCGCGGCTCGCGAGCACGTCCCCCGAGAGCGACGACGGCCCGGCGCAGATTTTCTTGAGCGCGCGTACCGGTGCCGGTATCGAACTCTTGCGCGAGCACCTGCGAGCCAGTGCCGGTTTGCTCGAGGACGGCGCGAGCGCCTTGGCTGCACGCAGCCGCCACCTCGATGCGCTGCAGCGCGCGCGCACCCATACTCGCGCTGCGGCTGAGGCGCTGCGCACTACCAGAGCGATGGAATTGTTTGCCGAGGAGCTGCGCCTTGCGCAGCGGGCTCTCGGCGAAATCACCGGTGAATTCACCAGTGACGATTTGCTGGGTCAGATTTTCCGCAGCTTCTGTATCGGCAAGTAGCGGTGGGGCTAGTTGGACTGCACACCGTGGCCGTGCTGCTCCAGCACCTCGCCATCGATGGACGTTGCCAGTCGCGCGCTGATCCAGAGTGCCGTCAGCAAGCCTGCGGCCGTGATCGCGGTCGGTATGGGGAAGCGCCACAGCAGAACGACCATGGTCACTGACGATGTCAGGAGTACGGTCCACAAAACCGCGATATTGACGCCTAGGCGTGACGACTTTTTCATGCCAACTTCCCCAAACTGAGCAATACGACACACTTTTTATCTAGGCCTAATGCTACGCCAAACCACGGCGCTTTTCCATATGTTAAACACTAAAGCGGCGTCAGGGTTTGTCCTGCAACCACGGCCCGGATACCGACTAGGCTCACAGCTCTGATCCCGCCCGGCAAGATGTCGCCAATGGCATACATAAACTGTTAAAAAGCAATATGTTACCTCGCGCTCCCCAGCGCGGGACAGCACGAGTGGCGCGGGTACTGTCGCTCCACTAGAGTGTTGCGATGCGAACTCTTCCCGCCCTGCTCGCCAGCCTGAGCCTGTTGCTCGCCGGCGCAGCTCAAGCAGCCGCCCCCGTCGTGTTTCAGGTGACCTTGGGGGCCGCCGCGCATGCCCCCGTTTCGGGGCGTTTGCTGATTTTCGCCAAGCCGCTAGAGGCCGCCAAAGCCGAGGCCAAGGGCCAGCCGATCAGCGCCGTCGATGCCGGTGCATTGCATCCCCGTGAAACGGCCGTCGCGGCCCTCGAGGTGCGTGAGCTTGCGCCCGGGGCGAGCGTCGCCATCGATGCCGACCTCAACGCCTTCCCGCAGTCCTTTTCGACGCTGCCGGATGGCGTCTACGCGGTTCAGGCCGTGCTCGACCAGAACCACAGCTATAACTATCTGGGCCGCGGCGCGGGCGATCTGGTCAGCCCGGTCACGGAGCTCCGGCTCTCGGCCGGCGGATCGCTGACCTTGACGTCGGCTCTGAGCGCGGAGGACGCATGGACCGCACCGGAGGACGTGCCGGCGGCGTTCAAGGCGCAACTCGCCCGGGCCAAGACGGATGCTCGGCGCATCGATTTCGAAAGTCCGGTGCTCAGCAAGTTTTGGGGCCGGCCCATCGCGATGCGCGCTTGGGTCCTGACCCCGCCTGGGTATGCCAGTCATCCAGACTCCCACTATCCGACCGTGTTCTACACCCACGGTTTTGGCGGCAACCTGGACCGACTCACGTATATCGTCGCCTATGTCGACCAAGCGATGGCCAGTGGCGAAGCGCCGCCGATGATCTGGGTGTTTCTGGATGAATCCAGCCCGACCGGCACGCATGAATTCGCCGACAGCGTCAATAACGGCCCCTGGGGTCAGGCGCTGACCACCGAACTGATCCCGGCGCTCGAGAAGACCTATCGCATGGACGCGCGGCCCAGCGGCCGGTTTCTCAATGGCCACTCGTCCGGCGGCTGGGCGACGCTGTGGCTTCAGACCCGCTATCCGGCGTTCTTTGGGGGAACCTGGTCGACCTCGCCCGACCCCAGCGACTTCCACGACTTTACGGGTGTGGATCTGTATGCGGCCGACGCCAATGTTTATCGTCGCGCCGACGGATCGCTTTATCCAATCATGCGCGACCAGGGAAAAGTCCTGGCCCATTTGCAGGATTTCGCCCAGTTGGAGGCGGTGCTGGGGGACTATGGCGGTCAAATGAGTTCGTTCGACTGGGTGTTTTCGCCCAGAGGCGAGGACGGCCGGCCCGAACCGATGTTCAGCCGCGCCACGGGCGAAGTGAACCCCAAGGTCGTGGCCTATTGGCGCGACCATTACGACATCGCCTATCGCATAAAGCGCGACTGGCCGAGCTTGAAGCCGCATTTGGACGGCAAAATCCACGTGATCGTCGGCACGGCGGACACGTTCTATTTGGATGGGGCGGCCCACCGACTGCAAGCCGTGCTGGACGGCTTGGGCGCGAAAAGCCAGTTCACCTTTCTGCCGGATCGCACCCACATGGATGTCTATGTGATCGGTGACGATCGGCGCGGCCTTCTCAAGAAGATCGCCTGGGAGATGTACGCCATCGCAAGGCCGCACGCTCCGCGCCCCGCGGCCGCGCCCGGCCAAACCTAGCGCGAGCGGCGTTCCCCGGGGCTAACCCAACAGGGTCTCGCGCCGCCAATGCCTCGCCGTCAACCCGGCAAACAGCGCTGCGAGCAACAGCGACGCCACGGCGGATACGAGCAGATCGCGCCCGGCCAGTGGCTCCGCCTTGAGCACGCTCGTCATCAGCAGATGTTGGCTCAAGGACGGGATGAACATCAGTGATGACTTCGTTTTCAAGGAATAGATACTCGCGAACGCGATCGGCAAGGTCGGCACCAGCAAGACCGCCGTCAAATAGGTCTGCGCCTCGCGGTAGCTGCGCGTGAACGAGGCCACGAAAGTCATGAGTGCGGCGCCCAACGGCACGAAGGGCAGACAGATCACGAACAAGGCGAGCGCCGTGCCTGGGCCGAGGTTCGCGCTCATGCCGATGCGCTCGAGCGGCACCAGCCGGAACACGAGCACGAAGGCCGTCAGGCTGATCGCGAGCGACAGACACATGAACGCGCAGGTCGCCAGAATCTTGCCGCCCACCAAGACCGCGCGCGGCACGGGCAAGCTCAAGAGCGCCTCGAGCGAACCGCGCTCGCGCTCGCCGGCCGTCGCATCGATCGCGAGGTACAAGCCGCCCATCAGCACGGCGAACAAGACGAAATAGGTCATGAACCCCAGAATCGACGCGGCTCGCCCCGTCGGCGTCGCGACATCGATGTCATTGACCGCCACCGGCATCGCGATCAAGGGACTCAAACCCCGGATCTGCAGGCGCTGTTGCGCGATGCCGCTGCCATAGGCCGCGAGCAACCCGCGCGTGCGCTCGGCATTCTTGCGGTTTTGCGAATCGGAGCTGTCCGCGACCAGAAGCACCGGGGCCGGCATCGCCTCGGTGAAGCGCTCCGCGTATTCCGGCGGGACGATCAAGACGACGGTCTCGCGACCGCTTTGAATCGCTGCTCGCGCGGCGTCCTCGCCGAGCGCCGCCGACTTGAGCTTCACGCCCTGCGACTTGAGGTATTGCGCCAGTCCTGGTGCCCGCTCGGCGCCGGCAATCGTCAGATGCAGGGCCTGGTCCGCCTCGAAGGAATTCTGATCGAGCATGCGCGAGACCATGGCGCCGAACAACAGCGGACCGAATAAAGGCCCGAACAGCAGCGCGGAAATCAGCGTGCGGCGATCGCGCAAGTTCTCGAGGCACTCTTTGCGGAACACGGTGAACAGCGCGCGCATCAGCTGACTCCCGCCGCTGCGCCCAAGACCTGCAGGAACGCTTGCTCGAGCGTCGCCGCACCACAGGCAGCGCGTATGCCCTCGGGGCTGTCGTCGGCCAGCACCCGGCCGTCGCCGATGATGACGACGCGGTCGCAGAGCGCGGCGACTTCCTGCATGACGTGCGACGAAAACAAGATGCAGCGTCCCTCGTTGCGCAGGCGCGAAAGCATCTCGCGCAAATTCCTGATCGCCATGACGTCGAGTCCGTTCGTCGGTTCATCGAGAATCAGGTTCTTGGGATCGTGGACGAGTGCGCGCGCCAGCGCCACCTTGATGCGTTGTCCCTGCGAGAACCCCTTGGTGCGCCGCTCCAGGTAGGCGCCCATGTCGAGTGCCTGCGCGAGCAGCTCGCTGCGCTTGGCGATGGTTGCCGCATCCAGACCCTGGAGCGCGCCGAAGTAGGCGATGTTCTCGCGTGCGGTCAAGTTGCCATAGAGGCCGGCCGCGTGCGGCAGCACGCCCAGTGTCGCGCGCGCCGACGATGTCTCGCCGCGGATGTCGACGCCGTCGATCAAGGCGCTGCCGCTATCCGGGGTCAACACCCCGTAGAGCATGCGCAAGGCCGTCGACTTGCCCGCCCCATTCGCACCCAGCAAGCCCGTGATCTCGCCATCGTGTGCCACGAAGGACACGGCATCGACCGCGCGCACGGGCCCGAACTGCTTGCAAAGTGCCTTGGCCTCGATCATGGCGCGGGACCGGTGGGCGTCACGAAGAAAGGCGGCGGCGTATGTTCCGCAAGGCAGCTCGGGTCGATGCGTTCGGATTCATCGCTATCGAGAAACTCCGCCATGAGCCGCGGCACACAGGAAATCGCGAGCTGCCCATGACCCTCACCGGCCAAGACCAGGTGGCGGTGCCGAGTCAGCCCCTGCGCCGCGCGCTCGGCGGAGGCCGGCGGCGTCACCGGGTCGGCTTCGCCCGAAAGCAATAGAGTGGGTATGTCGCTCTGCAGTCGCGCATGCAAATCCGCATCGACCGGTCCATGGGGCCAGATCGCGCAGATCTCGCGCAGCGCATCCAATTGGTCGCTGCCCTGATAGGTCGCCTTCATGCGCGCAAGCGCGGCCGCATCGATGGCGAAGAACGGCACATCCTCGCTGCACACGACCGTGTTCTGCATGCCGCTCGCGAGTTGATCCCCGACCTGGCGCGCAATCATCATCGCCTGCGCCGCAAGCGGCGCCAGCTGTCCCTGTGCCGCCTGATGAATCAGCGTCGGCAGCAGGGCCGCCTGAGCCGCGCTGTACGACATGAAACGCAAGGCCGCGTTCAGCATCACGCGATTGAATTCGACGTGCTCGGGCTGGCCCGTGCTCGGGTCTGGGACGGTGAGGGCCACGCGCTCCGGCCCGAAGCGTGCGCGCAGCGCCGCGAGTTCCTGCGCGAGATCCGGGTACGCGAGCGCGCAATCGCGCGTCTCACCGCAGCGCGCGACGATTTGCTGGAGCGCGTGTTCGCCATCCTCCGGCGTGTCCGGCCCCAGGGCGCGCTCGGGGTCGATGACGCCATCGAGAATGGCCGCATGAACGACGCTCGGGTAGCGCCGCATGAACAATTCCGCCATGCGCGTGCCGTAGGAGGAGCCATACAGATCGATCTTCTCGTAACCGAGCGCGCGCCGCACATCGTCCAAATCTCGGACCGCGACGCTGCTCGTGTAATTGCGCACGCGATCGCCGAAGCTTGCGAGGCAGGCACGCGTTGCCTCACGGATCTTCTGCAACTCCACGGCCGCGTCGGTCCAATCGTCCGGATATTGGCATTGCAGCGGTGCGGATTTTCCGGTCCCACGTTGATCGACCATGACGATGTCGTGATTGCGGTTGATGCGCGCGAAAGCGCCGGGGAAACTCGTATAGAGATCGATCGCGCTCTGCCCAGGGCCGCCCGCCAGCAAGAACAAAGGCGGCGCTGTGCTGCGACGGTTCAGCGCCGCGACCACCGCGAGCTTGAGCTCGATCTGCGCACCCTGAGGTTTGGCGCGATCTTCCGGCACCTGCAGGGTTCCGCAACGCGCGGCGTCCGAGGCGAGTTTCAGCGGATGCTCGAGCCTGCAGTCGTGCAGCGCCAGCGTGCCGCGAGGCTCAGCGTGGGCGCGGCTGCCAAGGCCCCCGCCCAAAATGCCTGCTGCGATCACGATCGCCAGCTTCAGGATTCGCATACACCGCTCCGATTGCAACGCGATAGTGTAGCGATTCGCTATGCCTCCCGAGCCTTAAGTTGATAGATTTGCGGCCCTGACGCATCGACCTGACGAGAAGTGCCATGAGCGTGATCCGTGAAGAGGACGTGATTGCTAGCGTTGCCGACGCCTTGCAATATATTTCCTATTACCATACCCCTGATTTCATCCAAGCCATGGGCCGCGCCTATGCGCTCGAGAAGAGCCCCTCGGCACGCGACGCCATCGCGCAGATTCTCAGCAATTCGCGGCTATGCGCCGAAGGCCACCGGCCCATCTGCCAGGACACGGGCATCGTCGTCGTGTTCGTCAAGGTGGGCATGGGCGTACGCTGGGAAGGCCGGCGCGATCTCGCCGCGATGATCAACGAAGGCGTGCGCCGCGCTTACCTCAATCCAGACAATAAATTACGTGCCTCCATCGTTGCGGATCCCGCGTTCAAGCGCAGCAATACGCGGGACAACACGCCCGCCGTGATTCATACCGAGTTCACGCTGGGCGAGCACGTCGAGATCACGGTCGCCGCGAAGGGCGGCGGTTCCGAGAACAAAGCGAAGTTCGCGATGCTGAACCCGTCCGATTCGGTCGCTGATTGGGTGCTGGACGTGGTCCCGGAGATGGGTGCCGGCTGGTGTCCGCCCGGCATGCTCGGCATCGGTATCGGCGGCAGCGCGGAGCAGGCGATGTTGCTCGCCAAGAAGTCGCTGATGGAACCGATCGACATCGGCGAGTTGCGCGCGCGCGGTCCCCGCAACCGGCTCGAAGAACTGCGCTTGGAAATCTATACGCGCGTCAATGATCTCGGCATCGGTGCGCAGGGGCTTGGCGGGCTCACGACCGTGCTCGATGTCAAAGTCTTGGACTACCCCACGCATGCGGCGTCCCTGCCGGTTGCCGTGATCCCGAACTGCGCAGCCACGCGGCATATCCACTTCATGCTCGATGGGTCGGGACCCGCGCGTTTGCAGCCGCCGGATCTCGCACTGTGGCCCGATGTGCATTGGGCGGCTGACGCGAGTTCGCGACGCGTGCAGCTCGACGGCTTGCGTCAGTCCGACATCGAAAGCTGGAAGCCGGGCGAGCGGCTCTTGCTCTCGGGCAAGCTGCTCACGGGTCGCGATGCTGCCCACAAGCGGATCTGTGCGCTGCTCGATGCGGGTGAACCCCTGCCGCCGGGCCTCGATTTTCATGGTCGCGTCATCTACTACGTCGGTCCCGTCGATCCCGTCGGATCCGAAGTCGTGGGGCCTGCCGGCCCCACGACGGCGAACCGCATGGATCGCTTCACCGACACGATGCTTGGCAAGGCGGGGCTCCTGGCCATGGTCGGCAAGGCGGAGCGCGGCCCGGAAACGGTGGACAGCATCCGCAGGCATCGTTCGGCGTACTTGATCGCGGTCGGCGGGGCGGCCCTGCTGGTTTCCAACGCGATCCGCGCCAGCCGCGTGGTCGCGTTTCCGGAACTCGGCATGGAGGCGGTCTATGAGTTCGAGGTCCGCGACATGCCCGTGACCGTCGCCGTGAGCAGCGACGGCGAATCCGTCCATGAGACGGGCCCCAAGGCCTGGCGCGGCCAATTCGCCGGTATTCCGCTCGCAGTGGAATAGGCGCTCGCAATGGAATAGGCGCTCGCGGCGGAATGGTTTAAAGTACGCGGCCTCGGCAAAAGCCGTTTGGATTCAGTGTCATGCGCTTTGGCTCAAGCTTCGATGTGATCGTGGTCGGCGGCGGCCATGCCGGTACGGAGGCTGCGCTCGCGGCGGCGCGCCTGGGCGCGCGTACCTTGCTGCTGACGCACAACATCGAGACGTTGGGGCAAATGAGCTGCAACCCGGCGATCGGCGGGATCGGCAAGGGACATCTGGTCAAAGAGATCGATGCGCTCGGCGGTGCCATGGCTCTTGCGATCGATGCCGCCGGTATCCAGTTTCGGACCTTGAACGCGAGCAAGGGCCCCGCGGTGCGGGCCACGCGCGCGCAGGCCGATCGGCAACTCTACAAGCGCGCGATCCGGCAGCGACTCGAGAATCAGACGAACCTCGCGATCTTTCAGCAGGAGGTCGCCGATCTCCTGCTCGAAGGCGAGCGCGTCGTGGGCTGCGTCACGCAAAGCGGCATCGAATGCCGCGCCGCTGCGGTCGTGCTCACGGTCGGTACCTTTCTTGGCGGCAAGATTCACGTCGGCCTCGAGAGCCATGCGGGGGGTCGCGCGGGTGATCCGCCGTCGAATCGGCTCGCCGCGTTTCTGCGCGACCTACGCTTACGCGTCGGACGTTTGAAGACCGGCACACCACCGCGCATCGACGGACGCACGATCGATTTCTCGCGCCTGCGCGAACAGCCTGGCGATGAGCCGCGCCCGGTGTTTTCGGTGCTCGGCACACGCGCCATGCATCCGCGCCAACTGCCTTGCCATTTGACCGCCACGAACGAGCGCACGCACGAGATCATTCGCGGCGCGAGCGCCTCCTCACCGATGTTCACGGGACTCATCGAGGGGATCGGGCCGCGTTATTGCCCGTCGGTGGAAGACAAGGTCGTGCGTTACGCCGACAAGGCTTCGCATCAGATTTTCGTCGAGCCCGAGGGCCTCGACACGCACGAGATCTACCCGAACGGCATTTCGACCAGCCTGCCCTTCGACGTACAGCAGAGATTCGTGCAGACGATCGAGGGATTCGAGCACGCCCACATCACGCGCCCCGGCTATGCAATCGAATACGACTTCTTCGATCCGCGCGATCTGAAGGGCAGTCTCGAGAGCAAGCAGTTGCAAGGCCTGTTCTTCGCGGGCCAAATCAACGGCACGACGGGCTATGAGGAGGCGGCCGCTCAAGGCTTGCTCGCCGGTGCCAACGCCGCCCTGCAAGTCCAGAATCGCGAGCCCTGGTGCCCGAAGCGCAGCGAAGCCTATCTCGGCGTGCTCGTCGACGATCTGATCACGCGCGGTGCCCCCGAGCCTTATCGCATGTTCACGAGCCGCGCCGAATATCGACTGTCCCTGCGCGAGGACAATGCGGATTTGCGGCTGACACCGCAAGCCAAAGCCCTCGGCCTCATCGAGCCCGCGCAGTGGTCGTTTTTTGAGCGTAAGCGCGCCGCGGTCGACAGCGAACTCGAGCGTTTGGCGGCCCAAGTCGTGCAACCGCGGGATGTCGGCGAGGCCTTGCTGGCGAAACTCGGTGCACCATTGGCGCGCGAGACGCACGCCTTGGAACTGCTACGCCGGCCGGAGATCGCCTTCGAGGATCTCGATGCGCTCGATGCCGCAGCGCTGGCGGCGCCCTGGCGAGCCGATGCCGGCCTCGCCGAGCAGGTGAAACTGCAGGTCGATGTGCAGGCCAAGTACGCCGGCTATTTGAAGCGCCAACATGAGGAAATCGAGCGCCAGCGGCGTCACGAGGACCTGCGGCTGCCGGACGGCATCGACTATACGGAAGTCGGCGGCTTGTCGAACGAAGCGCGGCAGCGTCTCAGCGAGGTACGTCCGGAAACCCTCGGTCAAGCCGCGCGGATTCCGGGTCTGACCCCGGCCGCCGTCTCCTTGCTGCTCGTGCATTTGAAGCGGCGCGAACAATGGTCGGCGGCAGCGATCTCGGTGGCAATTTGAGCGCCCACTCTCTAACATCACCGCCCGAGTTCCTACCCTGCCTTGCGGAGATGCGGATGTTGCTTGGATCGAACGGCAAAGCCTGCTTGCTGGCACTGATGTTACTGGGCGTCTCTCTGGGCGTGTCTGTCGCGGCGCATGCTGCGGGCAATGCGGTCGAAGGCCAGAAAAAGTTTTACACCTGTGTCGGTTGCCATGGGATCGACAACTACAAGAACGCGTATCCCGACTACAGCGTGCCGCGTCTGCGCCATCAGACGGCGGCTTATATCGTTGCGGCCTTGCAAGAATACAAGGACGGTCAGCGACCGCACGCGACCATGCATGCGCAAGCCGCATCGCTGTCGACCCAGGACATGGAGGATATCGCCGCCTATCTTCAGGGGCCGGAACCCGTGAAGCCGCCGACGACTCCCGCGCCGGCCGCTCCGCCGCAAGTCACCGCCTGCGCGGCCTGTCACGGCGACCGCGGACTCGGGGTCGACGCCGAGATGGATCCGAAGCCGCCCGTGCTCGCCGGGCAACATGTGGATTACCTCGAGCAGGCGCTGCATGCGTATCGCACCGGTCGGCGCAAGAACGCCGTCATGAACGGCATGGCGCTGTCGCTCGCGAGCGAACACGACCTCGAGGTGGCCGCCGAATATTTCGCCGCCCAGCCCTCACCGCTCGCCACCGCGACCACGACTTCGAACTAGCCTGGGGGCCAGCCGGCAACGAGCGGCCGTCGCGCCGTCAGTGCAAGCTCGCCAAGAACGCGACGATCGTTTCCCAGTACACCTGGCGATTGCGCAGCTTCCGGAAGCTGTGGCCCTCGTCGTCGACGAGTAGATAGCGCACGTCGGCGCCGCGGCTGCGCAGACGGTTGACCATCTCTTGCGACTGGTTCTCGGGCACTTCCGGATCGTTCTTGCCCTGCAGGATCAAGACCGGCTTGGTCATGCGTTCGCCATTCGAGAGCGGCGAGATACGGCGCAGGTAAATGCGGGTCTCGGGATCCCGTTCATCACCGAATTGTTTGCGCAGTTCACCCTGGCGAAAACTCGGCGCATCACTGATCAGACCCACGAAATCGACGATGCCGGCCGCATCGATCGCCCCGCGCAGGCGGTCCCCGAAGTCGGCGAGGGCGCCCAGGGCCAAATACCCGCCGTAGCCGGCACCCGCGACGACGACGTGATCGGCATCGAGCGTCTTCTGGCCACGCAGCCAAACCAGCAGGGCGCCGATATCCTTGACCGCGTCCTCACGCGAGCGACCTTCATCGAGTGCCGCATAGCTTTTGCCGTAGCCGTTCGAGCCGCGCAAATTGGGCGCGATGACCGCATAGCCTTCGCCCACGAGGCACTGGATTTCCGGATTGAAACCCGGCCGAAACGGGGAGTCGACCCCGCCGGTCAGCCAGATCACGACCGGATGCGTCCCGGTGCCGCCGGGGCC
>Ga0116229_10011680_pt1 | contig 12876 bp, 16 predicted proteins | sample S1TSphgellanicum_3_FD_87313 | JGI IMG/M metagenome (GOLD analysis project Ga0116229, IMG submission 87313) | Host-associated microbial communities from peat moss isolated from Minnesota, USA - S1T2_Fc - Sphagnum magellanicum MG | ecosystem: Host-associated > Plants > Peat moss > Unclassified...
CCTCGCGCATTTCTTCGCGACCGACCTCGAGATGCGGATCGTCCCGGCGTTTATTCCCTGGCCCCGTGCGACGGTGCTCGTCACGGGCGTCTTTGAACTCCTGGGCGCCGCGGGCTTGCTGTTTCCGGCCACGCGTCGTGCCGCCGGCTGGGGGCTATTCGCTCTGACGATTGCCGTAACGCCTGCGAACGTTTATATGTTGCAGCATGCCGAGTCGTTCGCTGTGCCGTATTGGGCGCTCGCGCTGAGGTTGCCGGTACAGATCGCTTTACTCGTGTTGATCGCTTGGAGTTGCACGTGATGACCAGATTGAAACAGCTTGTCCCGGCCTTGCTGCTGGCCTGCCTTCTGCCGTGCATCGGCCAGGCCTATCAGATTAATCTCGCCTCGATGACGTGCGAGCAATACGAGAAGACCATCATGAATCCCCCCGCGGCCTCGGTGGAGGCGGGCACTCCGGATGCGGTCGACGTCATCATGTGGCTGTTCGGTTTCGCCGTGGCAAAGTCGGGCGCGCATGTCATGTATGGCGATGCGCTTCAGCAATTCGGGAACGGTCTCGACTCCGAGTGCAAGATTCATCCGGCGAACACGCTGCTCGACTCGATCGGTGCGGTCAAGTTGGCCGACGTGAATCCCATGGATTTAACGACTCTCGAATGTACGACCTTCGAAGTTCGAAATGCCGACATGGCGCAATCGGATCCACAGAGCGCCAATACGATCATGATGTGGTTGTTCGGCTTCTCGGTCGCCAAGAACGGCGGGCATGTGCTGGAATCAAAGGAGTTGCCGAGTTTCTCTGCGGCGGTCGCCAAACGATGTACCGATCATCCCGACAACAGCTTGTTCGACGTACTGACGGCTGTGAAGCTGAAAACGCTGCGATGAAGCGATCAGGCGGAGGGCCGCGACATCTAGAAGAAGTGGGCATTGCCGAAGAACAGCTCGACGCCCCACCAAACGGACAGGATGCCGATCCCCCATTGAATGGTCTTGTCGAGCCAACGCGGTACGCGAACCCTCGGCTTGGGCGATTCATCGGACTTCGGGGCCGCCGCTCCACCGAAGCATATAATCAGAAGGCCCACGAGAAAGATTGCCGCGCCGGCGAGTTTTTCCATCAATCCAAGCCCTTGCTGTGCCTCAAGGCCGCAAGCCTACTAATCTCGCGCGCGGAACGCCATGGTTCGCGTGGAGATTTCCCGTGCTGAGCGGCTATGTGCGCTTGATTGTGTTTGCGGTCGGCCTGCTGATCGGCGTACAAGTCCCCGGCTTTGTCGATCAATACGTAAAACGCGTCAGCGCGCATCAGATCGAGGCGGCCAGGAACTTCAGTGGGTTCCAGGAAACGGCCAACCGAAATTTCGGTGGCGACGTTGCGGCGCTGATCGCCCATCATGCCGCGAGCTCCGATGCCGCGTTCAAGGACGAGGCGCAGAACATCCGCGATCTCTATTCGCGTCTGACGGCGCTGACCGAGGAAGTGAAGGCCTTGCAGGCGCCGTTGATCCGGCAAATTCTGCACGTCGTGTTCGCTGCCGATCCCGCGATACTGGCCGAGACCAGGGCCGCTTACACCTACACGGTTCCCTTGAATTTCCCGGCGATCGTCTCAGGCGTTGGGATAGGCGCGATCTTGGCCTTGATTGCGGAGAGCCTGCTGCTCGCTCTGGCACGCCTCACGCGACGCAGCCTAGGGCACGGAGCCATCCGACGGGTCTGAGGGTATCGACGGTGCGGAACCCGTGGCTGGCGATAGACGGATCACATTACCGGGCGATCGCTTGAAGTCGCTGCGCGGATATTCGGCCGCATTACTCGGCGGGCCGACCAAATAAGACGGCCCCCAATCGCGCGAATTGTCGAAGGGCTCGTAGAGGTCGACCCCGTAATCGTTGGGATGCTGACCCATGCGGTCGGAGGAACTCGAGAGCGTGCACGCGGCGGTCAAGGCCACGCCGAGGCCATAGAGCGCGATGCGTTGCGCACTCAACTGCGTTCCATGATTCATGACTGCCATTCGACCACGGCCGCCCGGCTGAGTGCCTCCGCGTGCTCGGAGAGTGGCAGCGACTCCGGCAGCGCCCCGATGCCGCCAAGGATGCGGGCCAGCTCCTCGGTAGCGTTGCGCGACCTCCCGTACCCCGAGCCGATTCCGATCGACCCTGTCATGCCATCGCCAAACGAGAATTTGTTCATGGGCTTTACCTTATCGAGAGGCGGAAGGCGCGTCTGTACGCCGACCATGCGTCCCAGTGTCAGAATCGACTGACGGGATCGGTCTGTGGGTGGGCTCTAGCGGAGATCATGTCGATCACGTAGCGAAAGCGAACGTCGCCCTTGATGACCCGCTTGAAAGCATCGTTGATCTCGTCCATCTGAATGAGTTCGATTTCCGGCCCGATGTCGTGTCGGGCGCAAAAATCCAGCACTTCCTGGGTATCCTGGAGGTTTGCGATCAAGGATCCCGCCACGTTCTTGCGTTGCAATGCCAGGGCCTGGTTGTCGACACCCGCCATCGTTTCCAACGCGCCCACGACACAAATCGTCTTGTCGCGTTTCAACAGGGCGATATACGGATTGATGTCGTGCTTTTGCGGCACGGTCGAAATAATAAAGTCGAAGCTGTTGCTCAAATGGGTCAATGCGACGATGTCGGATTCGAGGACGGCCTTGGCCCCGATTCTGATCGCTTCCGCGAGCTTCTCGTCCGTGCGTGTAAACAGGATCACCTCGGCGCCCATCGCGATGGCGATCTTTGCGGCCATGTCGCCGAGGCCGCCAAATCCGATCACACCGACGCGATCGCCCGGCTTTACGCCCCAATGTTTGAGCGGCGAGTAGGTCGTGGCGCCGGCGCATAGAATCGGCGCCGCGAGTTCGGGTCGCAAGTTGCCCGGAATCTTGAGCGCAAAGTCTTCGTTCACGACCAAGACATCGGAATAGCCGCCAAAGGTGTTCTCGCGTTCGTACATGTTGCTGTCATTGGCGGCCTTCGCGGCCGGAACCATCGGGCCGTTGTAAGTGGCGAGCCAGCTATTGGGTCCGCTGCAGTAGTTCTCATCGCCCGATAGACAGGGCTCGCACATCCGGCAGCTGTCGATCATGCAACCGACGCCGACGATGTCGCCGATCTGGTGGCGCGTAACGGCGGCGCCGACTTCCCGCACGCGACCGACGATTTCATGACCCGGCACGCAGGGGTAAATCGTGTTCGACCACTCGTTCTTGGCCTGATGAATGTCGGAATGACAAACGCCGCAATAGAGCACGTCCAGGACGACCTCATCTTCACGCGCCGATTCTCGTTCGAACTCGAACGGCCTCAGGTCGCTGAAGGAATGCTTGGCTGCATAGCCGATCGCCTTGATCTTGATCAAGGATTCGCTCGAGGCAAAGCCGAACGCTCGCGGCAGCACGCCTTTGAACTCGCGCCCGGCAACCCTCGCAAAGGCGACGCGCAGTTGGGCGCCGGCGAACTCCTCGGCCTCGGCGGCCCGCTTCACCACCGCAGCCATGCCGAAGAACTCGTGAGTAACGCCGCCATAAACCTTTCGGGTCACTTCAACACCGGCTTCTTTGAGCGCGGTCTCGAGCATGGCTCCGTCGCTGCGTAGCGGATCGACCTCGGCGTTGATGATCGTGACGGGCGGCAGTCCGACCAGCTCGGCGTTGATCAAATCGAGGCGCGTGTCCGTGCGATCGAGCGGCGAAAGGACCAGTTTGTCCAGGAACCAAGGAATCATCGCCTTGTTCAAGGGTTGCGCATCGGCACTGTCGTCATAGGACTGCGTTGCGTCGTTGCCGGTCTGCGCGATCGGGTAGATCGCGAGAACCGCCTTGGGCCGTCCGACACGTCGACCGCTAAGCGCGACCGCGGTCGCGACTGCCAGCGTGCCCCCGGCGCTCTCACCGGCCAAGGCGATGCGCTCGGCATCACCGTTCAGTGCGCGCGCGTTAAGCACGACCCATTCATAAGCCGCCAAAGCATCATCCCAGGCAGCCGGAAACTGGTGCTCGGGTGCCCGGCGATAGTCGACGGAAACGACTACCGCACCAGCGGCGCCGCTGATGCCTCGAGCGCTCGCATCGTAGGTGTTCTTGTCGGCGATCACCCAGCCACCGCCGTGAAAGTACACGACGAGCGGAAACGGTCCGGCGCCGGCCGGCGTGTAGACGCGCACGCTGAGATCCGACTCGGCGCCGGGGATCAAGCGATCCAAACTCTTTGGATACGGCCAAGATTGCGCCACCGCAGTGTCTCGGCCTTCGGCATTCAGCAAAGCGGCGACCGCATCGGCAGGCGTCGGCTGCGCGCGAGCTTGAACGGGGTTGAGGGTCTCGATGGGCAGGCCATGCAGGTCCGCAAGTTGCTGCAAGACTCGCTGCATATCGGCATCCAGCGAATGGGACGTATCGCCTTCTCCATGCAGGGTATTGATGAGATCACGAACGATGCTGGTCAAGGGAACACCTCTTCTCGGAACGGGGGCGATGAGCGGAACGACGAGTATCAAGCACGATGACCGATCCGCATCCTGCTGCGCAGGGGATCGGAACGCGTTCCCCCGTCAGCAATCGCCTACTCCCTTATGTACGTTGACAGACAGTGCGATGCACAGAAACCGCGCACTCTGCCGCCCATCTGTCGGTCAATGGATCGACCATCCGGGCTAAGGGGAGGCGCATTGGTCAACTTGGAGAATCATCTCATCGAATTGCTGCCACGCAAGGAGCGAGCCACGCTCATGGCGGCAAGCGAGATGGTCCCCTTGACGATCGGCACGATTCTTTGCGAAGCCAGCGAGGCCACGCGACATGTGTATTTCCCGTCCAAGGGCTTCATCTCACTCGTGAGCATTACGGACGAAAAATCCGCGCTGGAGGTCGGGATGGTGGGGCGCGAAGGCATGCTCGGCGTCCAGCTTGCCTTGGGCGTGCCCAGAGCACCGCTGCGCGCGCTCGTGCAGGGGTCCGGGATTGCACGGCGCATGAGCGCGCGAACGTTCCGTGAAGCGATCGATGCCAGCGGCAACCTGCGCCGCACGATCAACCTTTATCTCTATGTCTTGATGGAGCAGCTGGCCGGCGCCGCGGCCTGCGTGCGATTCCACCTGATCGATCGCCGACTCGCGCGATGGCTATTGATGACTCAAGATCGCGCTCAAGAAGACAGCTTTCGCGTGACTCATGAGTTTCTCGCCTACATGTTGGGCGTGCGACGCGTCGGTGTCACGGCCGCGGCCGGCGAACTGCAGCGACGCGGCTTGATTCAATATCACCGCGGGCATGTGACCGTTCTCGACCGCAAGGGTCTGGAACAAGCGTCCTGCAGCTGCTATGCAAAAGACGTGCGGGCCTACAACGAATTCCTCTAAAGTGAGCTGACATATGCCGCAAACATCCCGAGACGCAGCACATTTCCCCGGCGGTGTTCCGCCCCGGCCGCCGCTGCAAGGCGAGGAAAAGCTGACGAAGCTTGAACGTCGCTTGCGGCGTATGCATCGTTCCCTGATTTCCGCGCGCGCGGAAATTCTGTCGATCCGTTCGGCAGAGAAGAGTGCCCGCCATCTTGCGATGCATGATGGCTTGACCTCCCTGCCTAATCGCCTCTACTTCCAGCAGACGCTCGAGCAAGCCCTTCTCCGCTCGCGATCGCGCGGCGAGGTCCAGGCACTCATGTATCTCGATTTGGATGACTTCAAGCAATGCAACGATCGATTCGGGCACCCCGTCGGGGATGCGCTATTACGCATTCTGGCGGCCCGTCTGCTGTACGCATTGCGCGCCGAGGATATGGTGGGCCGCATGGGCGGCGATGAGTTCGCGTGCATGGTCGCCGGATCACCGACTTGGCAGCAATTGGACGCATTGGCGGGCAATCTGCATAGAACCGTTTCCGGGCCGGCGCACGTGGCGGGGGAAACACTGCCGCTTCGCATCAGCATCGGGATTGCGGTTGCCGCCGACGAGGACCTGGGAGCAGACGAATTGCTGCGGCGCGCGGACGTGGCGATGTATGTCGCCAAACGCCGCCAGACGGGTCATGAGTTCTATATACCCGCGCCCTGATTGCCGCTACTCGTATACTCCCGACTATGCGAAGAAGTTCGTGGGTACTACTGGTCTCTCTGTTGTTCTTTGGGGGGCAGGCAATGGCGGTCGAAGAGCCGCGTTACGACGTGACTTTGCGGGACGGCGCCTTCGAAGTGCGAGACTACCCGGCCCTCGTGGCTGCCCAAGTGCAAGTCGATGGCGATCAAGACAAGGCCGGTAACTCCGGGTTTCGCCTGCTTGCCGGCTATATTTTTGGTGGTAATGAGCGTCGCGAAAGCATCGCGATGACCGCGCCGGTTGTGCAGAGCAAGGGCGGCGGCGAGAAAATCGCCATGACCGCTCCGGTTACCCAGACCTTGAATAATGGTCTGTGGACCGTTCGCTTCATCATGCCGCGCGGCTACACGATCGCTTCCTTGCCCGTGCCCAACGACGCCAGGGTCAAACTCGTCCCGATCGCGCCGGCGCGGATTGCGGTCCTGCGCTTTTCAGGGCTCGCGTTCGAACATGATGTCGCCGAACGTACCGACGAGTTGCGCTCCTTTCTGGCCAAACACGAACTGCACCCTGGCGGCCCGGCCTCGCTCGCGCGCTATGATCCACCATGGACGTTATGGTTTCTGCGCCGCAACGAAATCATGATCCCCCTGCAGGAAGCCGGCGCGCATTGACGGCCGGAATTGGTCGTCATACGGCCCTGGTATTCTGGATCCTCCTGGGAGCTGTGCCTGTCTGCCCGGCTGTGCCTGCAGCAGCGGTCGAAGCGCCGATGCCGGAAATCGTCGTCAACGGCGAGCGGGCGGGACCGAGACTCTGGCAAGTACGCAGCGAAACCGCGCAGGTTTGGATTCTGGGGACGGTATCGCCATTGCCCGTGGGAATGACCTGGCGCGCCGGCGAAGTCGAGCACGCGCTCGATGATGCCCAAGCGCTGTTGGTCGCGAAGCCTCTGGAGATCAGCCTGCCGCGAGTGCTTTGGATGCTGTTCGCGCAGCGTGACCGTCTGATGATTCGTGGCGGTCGGAGCCTCAAGGATGTGTTACCGCCCGATCTCTATGTCCGGTTCTCGACGCAACGATCGATTTACGGCACGGCTTCCGATCGCTGGGACCGATACCGACCCATCATCGCGGCCGCATTGCTCGAGGATGCCGCCATGAAAAAAAACGGTCTCTCGGCACGCCTCGACGTATCGCTCGCGGTGCGCCGTCTGGCGCGCCAACGGCGCGTGCCGATCGAGGATGTCGCGGTGCCCGGGGCGCCGGAATTGCTCGACGCGCTGCGAACCGTTGCGCCTGACCTCGAAAGCCAATGCTTTAGCCTGGTGCTGACGACCATCGAAACCGGAATGCCTCTGCTCGCGGCGCGCGCGGCGGCTTGGGCAAACGGCGACGTTGCGCAGTTCGCATCCCTGCCGCCCTCGAGCGAGGCGGCCTGTGGCGCCGTGCTGCGAGCCGATCCCCGCACGGCCGATCTCCTGGCAGGGACGCATGATCACTGGCTGGCCGCTTTGGAGGCCCATTTGCACGGCCGCGGTGTCAGCGTTGCCGTGGTCGATATGGATGCGCTGCTCGGGCGCCACGGACTGTTGCTCGACTTGCAAGATCGGGGCTATGAGGTCGATGGGCCACACCAGGAATGAACGCAGCCTGCGCCGGTCGCGGCGCTGGCCGCAACTCGTACTCGCGGCTTCGCTCGCCTCCAGTCTCGTATCGCTCGAAGCCTGCGAGTCCTCGCACATTCTGGTCGGCACCGCGCGTCCCGCAATCGCAGCCCGTGACGTAACTTTTTATACGACGCCTCCCTCCACGAACTACGAGCAAATCGCCATCCTGGAAACCTCGAGCAAGCGCTCGCTTGCCTTCACCGAAAGCGGCAAGACCGAGGTCGTTCTCGATCGGCTGCGCGCCGAGGCGGCGAGACTGGGCGCCAACGGCGTCCTGTTGCGAGCGGTCCTGGATCAGCCGGATGGCAGTGTCGGCGCCGGCGTCGGTACGTCGCTGACCGGTGTTCACGGCACCGTGGGTGTGGGCTGGGGAACCTCGACGGGTAGATCCATCAAGATTGGCCGTGGTGTGGCGATCTACGTCGTCCCCGGTGCCAAGTTGGATACCGAACACCCCTAGGCCGCGTCCAGGTTCGCTGTCCGTCCGCCGTCTGTTCGCCGCCGAACATCGTGCGGCCGCTGCTCGAGCGCATACTGCCGGCCAGTTCAATTACCGGAGATTCAAGCTATGAGCGCACGATTCCACGGCATGGTCTGGATCGATCATCACGAGGCCAGGGTCTTCCACTTCAATGCGCAAGAGGACAGCGAAGTGGTCGTCAACTCGCATGTGTCCGTTCAGCGCCTGCACCACCAGAGCGATCATCCCGCCGGCGATGCGGTCGACACCGAGTTCTTTCAACGCATCGTCGGCGCACTGACGCACACGGGGGGTACTCTGATCACAGGGCCCGGCAGCGTGAAATACGCGCTCGCAAAGTACATGAACCAACATCGTCCGGACTTGGCCGCAAGAGTCTCGGACCAGACCTTGGCGAATGCCGGCGATGCCGAAGTTCTCGCTCTGGCCCGTGATTTCTACAAACTCGATTCGACTGTGCATCCCGTCACCGATCAAGGACGCGGGCTATGAGCGAATTCATCGGCAACGTCGTCTGGATCGATCGACGCGAGGCGAAGGTCTTTGTCGTGGGCAGCCATGAGGAACAAAAGTTGGTGATCGAGTCGCGCTCATCGATCGGCCACGTGCAGACCGATTACTTTGCGCAAGTAGTCGCCGCAATCGCGGGCGTCGGCGGAATCCTGCTCACCGGCCCCGGTAACACGAAGTTCGAGCTGAAAGGTTTTCTGGACAAACATCATCCCGAGATGGCCGCAAATATTTACGGCGTCGAAAGTCTCGATGATCCTCGTGACGATGTGCTTCTCGATCTCGCGCGGCGATTTTTTTCGGTACGGGGTCATCGGCGCATGCATGAGACGGACGCCAGCGCGCGCAATCCGAACGCGTAGCGAGAACGGTTGTATGCTTCAGATGCAAGCAGCGGTGGTAGAGCATTTCAATGCGCCACTGGTCGTGCGCGAGTGGCGCATTCCCACTCCGGCGCCCGGCCAGATCCTCGTGAAGACCGAGGTCTGCGGTGTGTGCCACACCGATATTCATGCGGCAAGAGGCGACTGGCCGGTCAAACCGCATTTGCCCTTCATCCCCGGGCACGAGGGCATCGGTCGTGTGAGCGCGGTCGGCTCGGGCGTCACGATCGTCAAAGAAGGCGATCGGGTCGGCGTGCCGTGGTTGCATACCGCCTGCGGTCACTGCGAGTATTGCCTGACGGCATGGGAAACCATTTGTCCGGAAGAGACTTTCACGGGATACGACACGAATGGCGCGTTCGCAGAATATCTATTGGCGGATCCGAACTATGTCGCCCATATTCCCGACGGTCTCGCGGCACAGGAGGCGGCGCCCATTATTTGCGCGGGCATCACGAGCTATAAAGGCATCAAGCAAACCGAGGCGAGGCCCGGCGAATGGCTGGTCGTGTCGGGAATCGGCGGTCTTGGGCATCTTGCCATTCAATATGCGAAGCACATGGGACTCAAGATATGTGCCGTCGACATCGACGATGGCAAGCTCGCGCTCGCGAAGAGTTTGGGTGCCGACGTGACGGTCAACGCCAAGACGGGCGATCCGGCCGCTGCCGTCAGGAAGGCGACCGACGGCGGTGCACATGGTGTCCTCATTACGGCGCCGTCCCTATCCGCGTTCAAACAAGGCGTTGCAATGACGCGCAAACACGGCATCTGCGTGCTGGTCGGCATACCGCCCGGCGATTTCCCGGTTCCGCTGTTCGACGTGGTCGCAGCCTGCATCAGCATTCGCGGTTCGTTCGTCGGCAACCGTGAAGATCTTGCAGAAGCCCTGAGCTTCGCCGCCGAGGGCAAGGTCAAGGCGGACATCGAGCTTCAGCCCTTGTCCGCGATCAATGAGGTATTCAAGCGGCTCGAGCATGGCGATGTGCCGGGACGCGTGGTGCTCCAATTTCCATGAATTTTGCGACGGCACTGCTCACGGCGAGCGAGATGGGGGAGGCGGACCGACTGACCGTCGAGGCGGGCACTTCGGTCGCCAAATTGATGGAAAACGCCGGGCGCGGTGTTGCCGAAGAGATCAGTCGGCGTTGGTCGGCGCGTCGCGTCACCGTGTTGTGCGGACCGGGCAATAACGGCGGCGATGGCTTCGTGGCGGCCCGTTGCCTCGACGACGCCGGCTGGAACGTGCGGGTCGCCTTGTTGGGTTCTCCGGATAAATTGGTCGGCGCAGCGCGAGATCACGCTGACAAATGGCGCGGCACCATCGAGTCGGTCAATCTCGATGCGATCGACGCGGCAGAATTGATCGTCGATGCGCTCTTCGGCGCCGGCCTCAGTCGCCCACTCGAGGGCGCCGCCAAGACGACCTTGGCGGCAGTCGCCGAGCGCGGGATTCCGGTCGTGGCCGTGGACATTCCAAGCGGCGTGCAGGGCGATACCGGCGAGAACCTCGGGGGCATCGCCGCCGTGCTGACGGTCACCTGCTTTCGCAAGAAGCCCGGCCATGTGTTGCTGCCGGGACGAGATCTGTGCGGTGAGCTCGTCGTGACCGGGATCGGCACACCCGAGAACGTGCTCGACGAGATACGCCCGAACACGTTTGAGAACGATCCGCGCCTGTGGCTCGCGAAGCTGCCGCGCCCGGGGGACGGCGGCAACAAGTACACGCGTGGGCATGCGCTGATCATGGGTGGCTATCCGATGACCGGCGCCGCGAGAATGGCGGCGCGGGCGGCGGCCCGTGCCGGCGCGGGCCTGACCACGATCGCCGTGCCTGAAGTGGCGCTGCCGATCTATGCCGGCGCACTGACAAGCATCATGGTGCAGCCGCTCGCCGCGCCCGGCGATTTTGACGCACTGCTGCGCGACCCCCGCGTCACTGGGTTCTTGATCGGGCCGGGCGCGGGCGTGGGCGAGACAACGCGCACGCGTACGCGCGCGATCCTTGCCACGCGGCGCGCGACGCTGATCGACGCGGACGCGATCACCGCGTTCCAGGATGAGCAGGCGGCGCTCATGAATGCCATCGGCGGCCCCTGCGTGATGACGCCTCATGAAGGGGAATTCGCGCGGATCTTCGATCCCAGCGGCGACAAACTCGCGCGCACGCGCCGCGCCGCGGCGCGCAGCGGCGCGGTCATCGTCTTGAAGGGCAGCGATACCGTGATCGCCGCGCCCGATGGTCGGGCGATCATCAACACGAACGCACCGCCGACTTTGGCGACGGCCGGCTCGGGCGATGTCTTGAGCGGAATCGCGCTTGGATTGCTGACTCAAGGAATGGAGCCATTTCTTGCCGCTGCCGCAGCGGTCTGGCTGCATGGCGCTGCGGCGCGCGAGTTCGGCCCGGGTCTTATCGCCGAGGACTTACCCGACCTACTGCCCGGCGTGTTGCGGCGTTTATTCGGAGCGTGACATGCATGCGATGGTATTGAACAAGTTGAAGACGCCGCTCGAGTGGACCGAATTGCCCGATCGCGAGCCGGGTCCCCAGGAAATACGCGTCAAGGTTCTCGCCTGCGGGGTCTGCCGCACGGATCTCCATGTCGTCGATGGCGAGTTGCCGAATCCGCAGATCCCGATCATTCCCGGGCACGAGATCGTCGGTCGCATCGATGCACTCGGCACGGAGGTCAAGAATTTGGCGCTGGGCGAACGCGTCGGCATCCCCTGGCTGGGTCACACGGACGGCACTTGCCCTTATTGCCTGATGCACCGCGAGAACCTCTGCGACCATCCGCTGTTTACGGGCTATACGCGGGACGGCGGCTACGCCACAGCGACAGTGGCCGATGCCCGCTTTGCGTTTCCCCTGGGGGAAAAAGGCAGCGATATCTCGATCGCGCCCTTGCTCTGTGCCGGCCTCATCGGCTGGCGCTCCCTCGTCATTGCGGGAGAAGCCAAGAAAATCGGGTTTTACGGGTTCGGCGCCGCCGCGCACATTTTGAATCAGGTCGCGCGTTGGCAGGGTCGTTCGGTGTACGCGTTTACGCGACCCGGCGATGCGCATGGGCAAACCTTTGCCCTGGGTCAGGGTGCGGTCTGGGCCGGTGGCTCGGATCAGATGCCGCCCGAGAAGCTCGATGCCGCGATTATCTTCGCTCCGGTCGGTGGCTTGGTGCCGCTCGCTCTGAGGGCCGTACGCAAGGGCGGTCGTGTCGTCTGCGCCGGCATTCACATGTCGGATATTCCAAGCTTTCCTTACGGCAAGCTGTGGGAAGAGCGGGAGTTGTTGTCGGTTGCGAACCTGACACGCAAAGACGGGCTCGATTTCCTGAATCTCGCGCCGCAAATCGGCATCGTGACGAAGACCACTCGGTACGCGTTACAGCAGGCGAATCAGGCGCTGGCCGACTTACGCGCCGGCCGCTTCGAGGGCGCGGCCGTGCTCGTGCCGTGAACCGCGTTCATGCCGGCGGCTTGCGCCGCGCCAACAGGGCTTTCGCGCGCTGGCAGACGTTTTCGACCGTAAATCCGAACTGTTTCAGGAGTTCCTCGGCCGGCGCGGACGCACCGAAGTGTTCGATGCCGAGCATATCGCCATCGCAGCCAAGGTATCGCTGCCATCCTTGCGCGATGCCAAGCTCGACAGCCAGTCGCGCTTTAACTTCAGGGGGTAACACGGCGTCTCGCTCGGCTGGGCTCAAGCGCTCGAACAGTTCCCAGCTTGGCATCGACACGACCCGTGTCGCGATGCCCTCGGCCTGCAGACGCAA
>Ga0116229_10011681_pt1 | contig 12876 bp, 8 predicted proteins | sample S1TSphgellanicum_3_FD_87313 | JGI IMG/M metagenome (GOLD analysis project Ga0116229, IMG submission 87313) | Host-associated microbial communities from peat moss isolated from Minnesota, USA - S1T2_Fc - Sphagnum magellanicum MG | ecosystem: Host-associated > Plants > Peat moss > Unclassified...
CATTGTTGTTTGTCATGGCCAATGTTACATTTGTTGCACACCATTGCTATGTTACTCATTATTTTCTTTGTTGCTTGTCATCACTTTTGTTGATCATCCTCACCCAACTGCTCATCGTCACACTATTATTCATTGTTGCCTTTGTTGTTCATCATCACCATACTACTTGTTGTCACGGTTGTTGCTCATTCTTGCCTTGCTACTAAACTAAACAATAGCACCACTTTTACATGTCACCTTGTTGCATACATGTCATCACCTTGCTATTCATCTTATTTCCCCCCATTTTTATGGTGATGGTACCTCCTCCCACCCCAACCTTCAATGTGCAAGTTACTTGTAGTTGTAGCATTATGGAGTTTGCAAGAACAATAATCTTTGCTTTTTAAAAAGGGGATTTTTTTCCTTTTGGTTTTTTTTTTTGGCTTCTCTTGTATGGTTTTTTTTATTGCTTGCAAAGGTTTGTTTGCATGTTTTGTTTAAGTTTTGGGTTTTGAGTAGATTGGGATTGTTGAATTTTTGTTGTGATTTGTTTGTGCAAGGTCATCATCTATTACAAATGACACTTTAATTTGACGTGAAAGGGATTCATTTTGACTTGCACTCAATAAGCCTATTTGTGCAAACAAGGATTGATATTCATTTTCACTTGCATATTTTCATCAACATACATTTTTTGCAATATGCATTATCTTGAGAAAAGTGAATGATGACTTGTACATGCTTGTAATGCTTGTAGTGTTTACATGTATGGTTTATTGAAATTAAATAATCACAACTACCAAAACCAAAAATTAATTAATTGTTTGGCTTTCTAACTCTAGTCCTTTAACAAATTTTTGAAATATGGAATCAATACATATGGAGGGGAGTTTTGAGATTGTCATGAATAAAATTGAGACTACATTGGAGGAGAGAATTGAAGAGGAAAAATATGAAAGTTCTAAAACATTGCCAAGTTCATAATTAGATAGTGATGAGACACTACATTTAACAATGAAAATATTGTATGAACATATAATTAGTTGTAAACCTCATGGCATAAATTTATTTTGTTGGGCATTTTATTGTGTTGATGATAGGTCAAAATTGGATGTGGATATCCCACAATTGATTTGTTGTGTGATCTCTTATAATAATCCAATGTCTTTTGCAATTTTCAACCAAAGGACAAGGTTGAAGAAAGGTCTAGTGTTTTATTTTTTAAATAATGGTTTAATTGCATTGAAGAAACATTTGAATGCAAACCATGGATTAAGTGCAAAGAAATTTGAAGAAGAAATGAAGATAGAAAGTCCAATGGAAAAATAATTTGCAAAAAAAAAAAATTGTAATAAATGGGAATGTAATCTCTAACTTTTTGTGGCCATAGATTTTTATAAAGAAGATCATGTGCACCAAAAAACATTTGTGAAGAACTTGGGTCTTCTTGTTGTCAAAAAACATCTTCCCATTTAGTTTGTTCAAAGTATATAGTTGAAGCATTTGGTAATGCAATTATACCCTTGTGTTATTTTCCCTTCGAAAAAACCCTTTAGTCATGAAGTGTTATCAAACCTAGTTGAGAAGACAAAACAAAGAAATCTCTTAAAAAATTTGGTAAATTGTGTTTTTACAATTGAAAGTTTTGATTTTTGAATGTCCAAAGGAATGCATGATATTTTTGCATTGGTTGTGAAATTTTTAGGAAAAGATTACATGCCAAAACATATTACAACTAATTTGTTTGAATTATCTAAAATTTCAAGTCAAGCATTTGTAAGAAATCTATAAGATTTAGAACATTATGGATTATCAAAAAAGATCCTTGATTATGTGAAGGATGAAGGGTCAAATATGAATACCATGATAATTGTTCTAAAGTCAATAATTAATTGTGAAACTTTGGGCATTTCTAAAAGTTTTCAAGTCACATGTTTTGAACATGCCTTTTTAAAGGTTTTTAATATGCAACTACTACAAAAAGAATGTCTAAAGACTTGAAATAAGTTTCCAACAAATCTACCCAATCATATTTGCAAAAATGTATGACATGGTTTAAATGTTGTGAAATGAAAGACAAAAATGGATGAAAGTTTACATTACTACGTGCCTTAAGCACCAAAAATTGAACATAGAAATCGAAACAAGGTGACATACAAGTTGCTTTATTATTATCTTATGTAGTGTTTTGAATATTTTCATTGTAGATTTTTTCCTTATGATTGCAAAATCAAGTTTTGTAGGTTTACAAGCATGATCATGCTTAAGGAAGCTTTTCAATTTCTACAAGTTATTGACCCTTGTTATAGCAAACAAGTTAATGTTAGGGTCATTAGCCATGCACCCCTCCTCTCACATGACATATTGCAAACTATTATAGACATTTTGTTTCTTATTGTCACTATTTTTATCTTAAACCAATCAAAAGGTCATTGGTTGTTGAGTGATGCCTTGCATGTAACCATTTCCACAAGCCTTAAACTAAAGGAAAAAATGAACTCTTTTCCTCTTTTGGAAATTTTGATTGATGATGATTTAGGTGTGGATATTGAGTTGGGAATTATGCAAGGAACATAAATATTTGCATCCCTTATTTCAAGTTGAAAGTTCTTTTGTTGACAACATTGATCAAAATAATAATTTGGATATCTTTGAGATGGTTGCAAACATTAATGAACTTGCAAAAAAAATATTTAATTGAGAATTGTTAATATTTCAAAGGTATCAAGTCATTGCAAAAGACATCAAGTGCTTTTTGGAGTGGTGGAGGAAACATGAATCCATGTTTCCAACTGTTGGTTTTTGAGCTAGTCAAATATTGGGGATTATAAATTTTCAAATTGAAACAAAAAGATTTTTTTCCTTTATTGATATATTATCCAAATTGAAGAGGTGGCACTTATAATCAAATAACCTTGAGAAGTTGATATTTATGAGTAAGAATCAGCCCAATGATGCAAGGGTTGGTTACAAGGCTCCTTATAGTTTGGTGGAATTAATAGAATATGAAATACACTTAAACTTCAAAGGAGGAATCAGATGGATTTAAAGGTTCATTTGAGTGAGATGAATCAAAGAAAATTAATCTTGTATTTTTTATGTGAATAACTTATATTTCAAAATGTGATCTAATGCTTTTGTTTTAAATATTAAATATTTGTAATGAAACTTCAAGCTTGTTGGGTTTTATTTTAACTCATGAAATTTTTGAAATTTTGAAAAATAATTCCTTAGATTAAGTATAAAATTTTAAATTGATGTTAAAGAATTATTTAAATGTAACTGATTAATTTAAATGGAGAAAAACCCAAAATTGTGAAATAACTAGTCTTGAATGAAGTTTTTTTTTAAGAATCATGAAGGGTGTTAAAATTTAAATCTTAAAAATGGAACCATCTAGGTTATTTGATTATAAAATATTCAATATCAAATTAGCCAATCATTGAAAAACTTTAATAATCAACAAACATAGAATCAAGTTTTAAAACCAAATCCAATTTTAGATTTGGAATTGAGTAGCACCTAATTTTGGAACTAGAATTGAAATTTTTGAAAACAATTTTTTGGGGGGAAAAAATCTATAACATGTAATTTACTACTGACTTTAAATTGGGTATGATTTTGAAAACCAATATTAATTTTTTTAAAAACCTATTAGACCCAAACTAAATGTGGAGTTCTAATTTTTGTGAAACCAAAACCAAACCATTTAAAATTGTTTTAAATAATCAAAACCAATTTTTTTCACAAAATTCAATAACTACCCAAGACTTCAACAAATAATTGCAAATACACCATCCATTGGAAGCCTCTTATGTCTCAATTGTGGGTGCAATTGATCCAACCCCCAAGACTACACCAATTAGGATTTCCCCATTTTGGTATGAAACTCCACTTTACTATTCACTAAGGTGGTTGGATTTCATTTTGGTTGAAGGAAAATAAACAAAGTGACCCAAAAAAATTCTAATGTTTCATTTCCCACTAGCCTAACTACACCTTTCTCACCCTCCTTCCTCATCTTTTCCTTTGTTTTTTCTTTTGAAGTTCCCCAACACTTGAAGCTCTCCAATGTTCTCCAAGCTTATTCTTCTTGCTTTTTATTTTTTTATTTTCCTCTTCTTCTTCTTTGTTTTATAAGGTGCCATTGTCACTACCATCACCATCAAAGAAGGAAAAAATGTACCTTTTTTTTTTTCTTCTTTGTTTTATTTGAATTTTTTTGGGCATTTTTTGTTATTAGGTCTACTTTTCTTTTCATTGTTGCAAAATAAGAACTTATTTTTCTTTTTCTTTTTGCTATTACTAAAAGAGCTTTGATAAGTTTTTAAACATTTAATTTATTATTTTTTAACAAAGTTTTTTGTCCTCAACTGAATCATGATACAAATTTGTTCTTTTACTAAATTAGATTTCAAGGTGCAACGAAAGAGGTCTTTGTGGTGGATGTGGTTCAACTCGTGCTTCAACACTATCAACTTTTCAACCATCATCATGTGACAAAGGTCACAACAATTGCAACAACCTATCGAAGGAAAATGGGCCACTTTAATGATTCATTTTTTTGAAAGATAATCCACCTTAAAAATAATGTTAGACCATTGTAGCTTAGCTTGTGGTGGGATTTTATTACATCTCACCACCATTTTCATAATGTAGTCATTTGAACATTTTTGTATTTTTTGTGCATTTCCATGGATATATTTTAGTAACTTTCTATTCATTTCATTTTCCAAAAGAAAAAATTCCAATCTCAATTTGTGGGCTTGATCACCTTATGCCATATTGCACATACTTAACAAGCCCCATTCCACACAATACCCCATCCACCATGAATGGTTTACATTAACCATCAAACAAACGAGTAATACCTTCATCAATGAAGGTTCATGGTCAATGTTAACATGGTTAACAATGCAATACCCTCCTCATTATGGATAAATCCTCTCTTTTCCTATAATGTGATACATGCATATTAACTTCAAGTAGAAAATGTATTGCAATACCTACATACAATTGTATCATGTATTTTCATTAAGGGCCCCCCTTGGTGCATAACAAGGTTTGAATATGTAAGTATTGCAAAAACTTATTTCACCATCAACCGCATATGGTCCACCAAATGCAATACTTGCAATCATTCACTTAAAATCATTGATGCCATTGATTTTTTCACCCAACATGTTAGAATTGAAAAAATTTTAATTAGTTTTGTTTAAGTTCCTTGGTAAATGCCCCATGTCATTATGACCCAATATGAAGGTATTGTGAAAACTTGGTTCATCATCATTTAAGTCCTATTGCATCATGATTGGTCCATTATATGCAATACCCACATGATTGTTGTTTTATGTATTTCATAAAAGGGTTAAAAAAACTTCATTAGATGAAGCTTAGGGGGGGTGAACAATATGTAATACATACACAATATCTTCATTTGTCAGCAAGAACATCACAACCTTGGTGGGGTTTTAAAGTAGGTAGGTAGGTTAGTAGGCAAGTAGGAATAAATCAATAGCTTAAAAAGTAGGGCAGGGTGTTGGGTGTGGTTAGATTTGAAAAAAATAAACAAAAAAACAATTTTTAAAGATGGGCAAGTCTAAACCAAAAAAGAAAAGCACAAAAACCAAACTATGCTAACATGTGTGGTTGGCATAGGGATAGGAACCAACAAAAAATCAATGGTCATCCAAACACGTACATCCCCAACTATTGTAGTCATGGGAGTTAGTTTTATTATTGTTTGATGATTATACCTTTAAATTTGGATTATATCCACAAATTAATGTATCCATACTTTGAATCTATATTTTTTCATTATTTTCCATTATCCATATATGGCAAAACTTACTACATGGACATCCAATAAACATCCCTAACATATTCGTTAGTTAGTGGTATTATGTTTTTAAGATATGGATAGTGGGTGTATACATATTTGTTATAAGCAATTATTGGCTATTTGGATATTGTAGTTAAGGTTTAAAGGGACAACTCAATATACGTTCATTTGTTAGAGTTTAAATACTCGAGATGATGGAAAATGCAATGATCATAGTCAATGTCATTGTCTTGGTGTTTGTTTGTTATTCTATCATGGAACATTTAACATTCTTGTGTTTTTTTGTTTTGCATTCCATGGTCATGGTTTTGTATCTTTTCTACCCTTTGTGTTTATTTGTTAAACAAGTGTGTGGTGTGGAATGCAAAGGCACATCATCATAATCTTTTGCCTTGACAATGACGTATTTGTTGTGTTCCCCTACTATGCAAGTAAAATATTTTTTCATTTACTATTGTGCATTGCCATATCTTATATTAAAATGTGGAATTCGGCAACCTAGTTACCATCAAGGAAAAAAATAGAACATGTCTTTTGTTTGCTTACCATCATGCTGCAGCCATTGTCCTACAATAGTTATTGTCATGCAACAACCATCGTCATGCACATATTGTCATCGACAAACTTGAAAGAAGACCCCCAATCGCTTGCAGACCTCTGATAGTTGCTACCCACCATTTGCAACACTTATAGACACTTTGTAGCTACTACTTACTATTGTAGTAACATTCTACCTTCTACAAACCTCAAACATAATAACTACCTTTTTACTACTATCTTCCATGGCAATTACCCTCTTGTAGTAGGTCTACTTTCATATTCTAGTAGCAAGTATAGAGAGTACTTTCATTCTAAAAGAAAAGAAGAACCAAACTAAGAAAACTAATAGTCTACATCAACCAAGAAGGAACTACTTTCCCTACCTTCCTAAAGGTCAATACAAATAAGAAGAAATAATGCACTTGATAACTTTTAACCATTATCCATTACATAACACCAAGTACAATATTCTTCCATGTTCTTCTCTTCTCCTCACACACACACACACTTCTTCCCCAATAGAACTTTCATAACCACATCCAATCTAGAATCATGCAAAGGAATGATGCACAATTCTCGTCCTTGAAGGATAAATAAGGAACCCAAGAAGGATATTCATCACACAAGGGTTGAGTCCTTATCTTCCTAGATTGTTTTATCTTTCTAGATATCCTTATCTTAATCCCTTCCATACATCTTCGTTAAGGTAAATCCATCCATCCCTTATCCATTCAGACTAATTAACCTATATGGCTTCACCTCTTAATAAATAGAAAATGGTAAATAAGATACTTACCATTAATAACTAAATAACTAGGATGCCCTTTTAAATGAAATAGACTAGGATATTATTTCTTGTAACTAGTATTTATTTTATTAAAATTCCTCCCATAATTTATTTTTGATTATTTTGTTCCATGAAGGTAGTGTATTGACAATATTACTATCTCTTAACACCCATAGTGTTAAGACAATTTTCTACCTTTAACATCCTCTTTTTCTATTATTATTTTGTTCTATAAGTGCATTGTGGTGTTCTTCTTGTGACTTCAAATCAAATTCATAACATGCTTGCCATAAGTTGAATCCTCCATTCAAACATTTATGTCTCATGGAAATTATGTGGGTTACAAGAATACAATTTGTCTTACAATTGAATATGATGCAAAGGTAATCATTCCCCTTTTTATGACTTGTTTTCATTTATTAACCCTAATGTTGAAAAATATAAAGTTGATGACTTAAATAACAACTTGAAAATGACATTAACATATTTGGTGTTGGAGCATTTGTGAAGGAATCTTCATGAACATTTGTTATTAGAAACTTGTAATTATTCAGGAAATTACCCATACTCATGGTTACATATGAAGATCCCCTTGCTTAGTGGCACATCAATGAAAGCAATTTCCAAATGTTGCATCATTGGCCAAAAAACTTACTAACATTTTTAAGTCACAAATTGAAATAGAACAAGTGTTTAATCTTGTTGGGGTGTTGACATCTTTGTGGCATTGTCAGAAGAATTAGCTTAATGGTCCATGCATTAATTACAACAAGAAGGTGGATATGAAAGAATACATGAAAATGGAAACATCTTTGGTGGATGACAACTGTGACATGATTGAAGAAGCGTAATATTTCAAATAGTTGCATATTAATGATGACTAGGGTTGCTAAGGTGATGTTGTATGTGGGGTTGGGTGGTTTTGTGTGGAGTGTGGTTAGGAGACACATCCTCTTCTTTAGAAAAAAAATAAAAATGTTATATCCATATATTAAGGTTATGTTTGAAATTTAATAACCATATAACATTGATCAATTCACTTTGACTTCAATTGTGGAAGGACCCTAGTCCCCAATTGAATTGATTTCCAGTTCACCTTGGTGATCTACCATGTAAAGGAGGATAAATCCTTTGGGTAGGATAATAGGTGGCTATGAAACAACTAGATGCATCTATATGGTTAGAACATACTACATAGGTAAATATTAATGAGTCATTAGTAAATATATACTAAAAGTGAAAATTGAGCTACACATTGTGGTTAGTTGAGGAATTGGAATTCAATGGATAAATGTTTCATGTCCACCCACCATCCATTCCACCTCTAGGTTGAAGATTGGTTTGATGGACAAACTGAACTATTTGAGCTATGAACTTGTCCCAAATTTTATTCTAGCCCACCTATTGGCCTTTGTAAAATCTCAATTTGCATTGGAAGCTTAAAAATCTTATTGGTTTGACAAAGGTGAAACGATTTTAACACAACTATTAGTTAGAATCACAAGGTGGCCCTTGGCTACTTGTGTTGTTTTTTAGTAAGTTACAATATGGTATTACCTTCATCATTCCAACAATAATTAAATTATTTTCAATAAATTTTGATTTTTTTCAAAATTAGTTACTTAGAATGTCAAAAGTTTTAAAAATATGTTTCATTTCATTATTGATTGCTTGCTCTAAAGTTCAGTGTTGTGGTGTGTTTAAGTAGTGAAAAATTATGAACTTTGTTTCAAGCTTGCCATAAAGATTGATGTGCAATGTAAGTAATGCAAAATTATTTGGCATTTTTTTCTACATGTCAATTTTTATTTTTACTTCCAAAATGAAAAAAAAGGAAAGATTAAATATTCATTAATAAGATGTCATAATGGGAAAGGTAATATAGTTTTTTTTGGAACCCCCCCTCAAAAACCCAAACTATAGATTCCTAGGCACCCAAAAATATTCATTCATTTTTTCATTGTAGAATGGCCATAATATTTATAAAGTATATGTTTGTATCTTGGGTGTTGAAGTTGTGAACAAATGAAGTGATGAAATTTACAAAATTTCATGGGTGTGTCCAAGTTCACAACCAATTTTATGTTTAATTTGTACTCCACATTATTGTATTGGAAATTTCCATACCAACTACATATTCCATTTTAGGGGAGGGAGGAGGGGGTTGGAATCAAAAACTATACATACCAACATTATATTTCCTTGGAAACATTTTTTAAATGTCATGAATCACAACCAATGTTTTTTCTAGAGAACAAATTATCATCACTTGGGGATTAGAAACAAAGGGATTGGAACTAATGCAAAGAATTCTTTCAGAAAAAATGAACCAAAGTTGCCATATTTGGAGGTTGAAATTGCCAAAGTTAAAGAATAGGTTCTAGCATGTCACAAAAATATAATGGGGTTCGAAAAAAAATTACTTTCTTTTTTGACATGTAACTAAATTTGGCTAAGTGATCTTGTAGATGATGGCCAATCCACATACCTCACAAAATTGTGAAAAAAACCATGATGACAACATGATACCATACCAACAATTAATGTTTGACATTTCTATGTTGATTATTTATTTAAATAAATAAGGTTCAACCATTTTTGTTATAATTTTCCAAAATTTAAACATTTGAGGAATAAGTTTGAAAAATACATCTTGTGTGCATATATTTATATGCAAGGGAGTTGAACACCATTTCTTTCAAGAACTTTGCTAAATGCAACACAAGCTTCTTGCCCCAACCACACCCTGCATAGAACACAAAAGCACCTAGCCCCACACAACTCAACCAAAAGCCACCATCCTTGTTGGTGAACTCCATAAGTAGATCTCACATGAATACAATGATTGAATTATTTCAAATTCAAATTGTCATTCAAATTTGAGATTTTTGTACCCTTAAAGAAAAAAAAAGAAAAAAAAATTTCTTGATTTCACATTGCCAAGCCTAATCATTTTCCAACTCCAATTCCTCAAAATAATTTGATTCCTCAATCAAGTCATAATTTATTTAACTAATAAAATTTTGAACTTCCATAAATTCATTAAATCTATATGCCATGAATGACTCAAATAGGGATCATTAGGTTAATTCTTCACCACAATGATGATGCAATCTAAAATTTTCACTTGTAACTTGCAACATCTTAAAGTTGTCAACACACTAAAAAAATTGAACACACGTTCAATTCCAACTTGTGACCCCGATATTCCCAAGATTTGTTTAGCAAAGAAACAAATGTTTGGGAATCGTCTTTCATGATTGTACCACCAAACTAATGGTTTAACATATACAACAAAATTACAAATAACTTCTTGAATAAAACAATTCCCAAACAAGAAGTGCACACAAAGATTTTCCATAGATGCACTAACACCAAAGATGTTATTACCTTTAATAAAATCATTGCATCCAACAACTAATCCATCAATTGTCATTACACATGTTTGGACAATATGGTTTAATAATACTTCAAAAACCATTGTTAGAAAAGGGATTATCACATTTGCATCATATTTAGAAACAAGACAAATACAATCCCCATGTCCCACATAATTTTCCACAACTTGGAAAGATTTGAAATGAAGATCAAACATAATGGCAAGCATATTGTGAACTTGATGCAAATCATAAACTTTCAAAAATTAGAGAAAAGGTTCAATCTCTTTAACAACTTTAACCCACATCTTATTTTGAAAGATGGGGACCTTAGGATCAAAGGCATCGAGAATATAAAGAACATCAAGAACCCATCCCATTTTAGCTTCTAAAGTTAACATCAATTTAATAGACTTAGTGAGAACATTATATAAAGCTAATGATTTCATGATTAGTTCATCACACATGTAGTGAGAACAAGGTTCCAAATAAGTTTGTGAATGCTTTTGCAATTACCCATACGTCAACCTTAAGAATTTTTTCTCAAGTGCACAACAATTGTCCTATACCACCCATAATATAATATAATGTTTTCTTCGCATTCAAATGCGCCTTCAAACATAATCACCTTACTTTCAAATCTAGTTTTCACAAAAGTCTTGAGTTTTCAAGGCTGCAATCCCCTTTCAACACATGTTTTTTCCCATTCATATCTTTCTTTTCCCAGTTTTTTTGTCCATGTGATTGCCTTTTGTAAATTGCCCTAGGTAGTTTTTACATTAACATGTTTCGAATTCATAGTCACCTTTTCATCATTTGTAACATACTAGTAGGTTTTAAACATGATGTGACCAAAACACATACCTTCATAAACCTTTAGAAGTTTGAAAGATGATAATCAGGAATGAAAACATAGTGTGTTGCCATAGATGTCAAATTGTTACTTTCATCTTTCACAAAAATAATCACGTGATGCATCAAATCATATTTTTCAAATAAAATACACAATTGCTTAGCCATGGAAAGCCTCATGGTTTCATGAACTTTAAATAATCCAATAGTAACATGCATAAGAGTCCAAGAATCATTCAAATAATTAATTACTAGGGCAAATGTTTTCACACTACCTTTAGACATCCAAAAATCAAAATTAACATTTACATAGTTACCATGGATACAATATGTGACCACACATGCAATTTCATGGTTTTTGCGACCATTGCAAGCAACATTTCTTCCACCAAAATATAGTTATAAAGAAAGACAACATGTAGACATTGCCATACAACACTAACCTTCGTAACCAAATATTTTCACAAGTTTCCATGTACCTTTACAAATATATAACATCAAATCTTTAAGAAATTGCTTTGTGCTTCATCATCTTTGTAGTAAGGATTTGTGGTTGCTAAAAACACCATGATTGCACACTTAATTGGCCCATACCATTTTTCCCCTAATTACTAATTGTGATTTTTCATAATGATTTTCTTGATGATCATGACCAACTTTCTCCAAGCAACCAATCCTGGATGTGCAAATTCAATGTGGGTCTTCATAGGAGTGATCCCATCAAGCTTGTTGCATTTGATAAGGCTTTTCGTATAATAAATCATTCACACAAATCATAATTAACACTTTCTTGTTTTGTTCAACAAATAATACATCAAAAATCTATGGATTTTCAATATCCATTGGCAAGTTGTCATTGATATCCAACAAATTGAACTTAGACTACGAACTTGTATAACCATAAACTACATAAATTCAACCTTGGTAAAATTAATTGCAATAGTAAAACTAGTTGTAACAACTTACACATGCACAACAAAAGTTGGTTTCAATCCACAATTTTTTTCAACCCCACCAACATATTTACCCAAACATACATTTTTATATTTATCCATTGCATCAAGTATAAAGCATAGACCTAATATTTAACCATGACAATGCAAAGACAAAATAACATAACAACCAAAAAAAAGAAAGTGATTTAAATTGGTTACCTAAATTGCAATTAGTAGACTATAAGTGCATGGAAGGTTGTGAATAGTGAATTGTCCTCACAAAATAAAAAAGAAAAGCAATGGAAATAAAAAGATGACAAAGGAAAAAAATTGCAACAAATTCAAAGTTGAATAATGAATTCTTGAAATAATCAAGTGAATTCCAAAATGTGTAAAGGCCAAATCTTTGAAACTCCAAACTTGAAACAAATGTGATACTCAAAGATTGAGATTGTTGGAATTTTGTAGTCAAACATGGAATGCTTGTAAAATTGAGTTTGCAAATGGTTTCAAATGGGTTGTGATATAACCAACACAAAGGCACGAACATAATGTGAAGAC
>Ga0116229_10011682_pt1 | contig 12875 bp, 5 predicted proteins | sample S1TSphgellanicum_3_FD_87313 | JGI IMG/M metagenome (GOLD analysis project Ga0116229, IMG submission 87313) | Host-associated microbial communities from peat moss isolated from Minnesota, USA - S1T2_Fc - Sphagnum magellanicum MG | ecosystem: Host-associated > Plants > Peat moss > Unclassified...
CCACTCTCAATTTATACGGAGGGCACCCTATATGTATGAATATCCTTTATAGAAAAGAGGAGGGATTTTATGCCTATCCTTAGGAGTTGCACAGAAAGTGTGTCTACTTGTTAATGTAAAGATACCTCTCACTCTTAAGGTAAAGAGAAGGCATAAGAACTCTCCCACTCCTTTGCCTTCTGATTTAGATATGTTTAAGAATAGAGTATGGCCCATGGATGCGGATGTCACCAAAGTAAAGTCCTGTGTGAGGCAGGAGCCAAGTGCAGCCCAAGCACTAGTAACACATGTGTTCCATTACCTTACCTACCTAAACAAGTGGGGTTTTTTTTTCCCTCAATTTTGTGATGTTGCCACATTGATGATCATTCACAAGGAGATTTAGCCATGTGTGGATATAGAACAGCTATGAATGTAGAAATTTGTTGAAATATTTGTATATCCTGGCTACTTGGTTGAACAATATGCAGAAAATTGGTGAATTTTTAGATTTAAAAAGAAATTCATGAACAAACTTTGAATTTTTTTGGTTTTGCCTCATGACTAAAATTCATCACACAAAGAAAACTGCTATAAACTTTTGTTGGAATTTTTCTTTATTTTGTAACGGCTAGAAGATGGACAAAATGAACCCAAGAGTATTGCTCGTCACGATTCAAGCTCATAGCAAGATCAAAAGAAATAGAAGAGAAAAAGGGGGCATTATAGAAAAGGGAGAAAATGGCATATTCCAAAATGCAAGGGTCCACTTTCACATGTGATCTACAGGTTAGCTTCAGGACTGCCCTTCTATTGCTATGAGAATTTTATGCTTTATTAGGAGGCCTCATCCATAACAGATAAAATTCGGGCAAAGCTTTACATTCATGATAATATTCGCCTTGTGCTTTGCAATGGGTGAAGCCCACATGTGGTGGACATTCTCAAAATGCAAGGCTAGACTTGACTATCATCTCATTCTGCGCATCATCTTTTTGGGAATACCTTCCAAATACACTAGGAAATTTGTTGAAGTGCTTTATGTGTAGGTAGCACCTGAGAAGTGGGCCGTCCTTTTTTGTTAAGGCCTCGACTTAGAGGGTATTGTTGTTCCTAAAATTAGCTCAATCGGTCATATAATCAGTTCTTTGAAATTGGAGAATTTTTTTGTCAAAAAAACTAAATTTCTAGTCCAATGTCTAATTGGCATTAGTAATTCTCATTTAAAAGGTTGTGAGAATTATTTTTTGTGTAGTGTAAAGCTCCCTCTTATGTGGCATAAAAATGGCCGTGGTTTTTTTATAAAAAAATTCTTTGTGATACCAAGTGTCACATCCCGGGTTCCGTCTCATAGGGAAAAACAAAGCAAACAAATGTTTGATGGGCATTTTGAAAAACACAATTCCTACCTCCGCAGGCATTATATGTCTTTTCCAAAAGTTGTATTCCTTACACTCCTATAATGCTATGTAAGGCTACCTACACCTACACTAGAAGGAAAAAAAAAAAAACCTGTACGGATTTTTACCGAGATCGAAATCTTTCAAAAGCCAAAGAAACTGCCCAAAACTAGTCACTTTTTAAGTAGGCTTCACTTTTAAAACTGAGTTCACCCACTTTCAGAAGTTGCATGTGTGGCTATAGCCCAGCACACACCTTGCTTGCTATGGGTGAGGTTTCAGCTACAAAAGAATCAATTAGTTTGTAGTGTAACTGGAGGCCACCGCGATAGTGCCCGATTATTCCTCCACCTTATAAGTGGGTGTTCTATTTTTCTCCATTGGTTTTACACAAAATGTAAAGCTCCCATAACAACCACAAAGGATAAAGACCAATCAAAAACAAATTGAAAACATTGTGTCACAAAGAGCCCACTACACATGGTTACAAGATTGGAAAGGTTTACCCTACACTAAAATAACTACAAAGGACAAGAGCAATAGAGAACAAGGGGTGTGTCACAGTGTGGCCTTGCCACTTACATTAAAAAGTATCTTAAGGCAAAACAAATAAATTATGGAAACTCAAATATTTCACCATGCAAAAAATTAGTCTTCAAAAAATCCTCTAAAAAAAACCAAAATCCTTCAAGATAATGTAACTCTGTAACTAATCTCAAGTTTCATCACAAGCCAAAATAACATCTTTCAAAAATCCTCCTATAAAAATAGGCCTATTACCTAGGGACCAAAATCCCTTAACCTACTATACTCTATAATGAATCTAAAAACGAATTGAAACCATGGTGTAGAATAGAGCCCATTACACATGATTACAAGATTGGAATAGTTAATCCAAACACCACCAAACTCTAAATATCAAACAAATGATGACAAGACATTAGAAGGTGTTGTTAATTACGTATGTAAACATTTATTTGAAGGGATTAATCAACAAGTGCTGTTCATAACCTATTGTCCTTGACTAGATCACATGGTTTCTCTAACTTTGCTAGTTACAACCATTGTGGAGTGCAATAATGCACCAACATTCACCCGGAAACACATACATGTACTCCATAAGAACAACCAAGTAACACATTTGAACATTTTATCACTGAGATGGATAACATATCCAATTGGCTTTCATAGCCTAGAGTTTTTAAAGCTCCAGTTCTAGCATTAAAAGGAAGCCCCAATTTTCTTGATTAACATATCATATTAGGCAAACAATTTGCCTGGAAAAATATTAGCAAACTAGACACCATGTTTGCTTTCAACCCACCTTGAAAATGGGAAGGGGGGTTCTTGAATCCCATCCCCAAATGTAATAGACAGTATTATGATTCTGGTTCAAAATTTGGAAGCAACAATTGTATGTAGAAGTTTCAAACAAAAATAACCACATCCCATCTTGTTTCCCAACACTAAAATACAGAAAAGGGTAGCTACAATGTGATACTTAAACTCAAATTCCAAACCCAAACCCATCCTCCTTCCTTTGTAGTAAAGCTTTCAATAAGGACAAAAGAAAAAGAAATTTTACCTCTCTTATGGAGGGATTCACATTTTGATCATCATATTTCCCAAAAGGAACAAAAGCAAATCTGTTCACACAATCAACACCAAGTTACCTTGCAACAACGAACATGCCCATTCTTTGGATTTAGCAACAATCAAATGGAGTTAGGGTTCATAGTCTAGGTTTTTTTTTGAGAAAGTTTGCTGACATGACATTTATTGAGGTCGACTACCTATTCTGAGTACGCAGTTTGAGGTGCATATTTACTGGGCTCTCAGCAGGCCAGCCGGGCCCAGTAGGATGGCTCTTCAGATCGACTTCCTAACAATAGGTAAGGAAATATGAAGTAAAGTGAAAGTATTAAAATAAAATAAAAATGTAAAGTCAGTAGCTAAACATAATTAAGATATTAGATTTCAGTGGGCCATGTTGAACCACGTTAGTAGCTTTACCTTTTTGAGTGAGGAGGCGTCTTAGTAGCCATTTTAGATGAGGGTCCAGGGTCCAATGAAATAGAGCAATCTTATTGGATGAGAGCCATAAATTGGACCCATGGCTTTTAAGTGAAGCTCCAATACCAAAAAAGTGCCAAATTCCAGCTAAACCTACATGGCACCATTTTGGAGGGGAAATTAATTGGTTCAAACCCCTGGGGGAAAAAAAAAAAACCTAAAATGAAGGGCTCACAATTTGAAGAACCTAGATGCAAGCTATGGTCCAAGGCAAGGTCCAACTCAAAGAAAGATTCAATTTGCTTCAAATGAATCCAAATTGGTTCTTAAGAATTTGGACCTTGGACCCCTATCTAAAGTGGGCTTAAGCCCTAAAATGTTAGATTTGAACTCAAAAAGTCTGATTTGGTCCGAACATGGTATATTTGTAATTTATATATATATATATATTTTTTTTTCATTGGGATTTTTACCATGGTCTAATGTGGGTGATGGTTCACCTAAGGCGGTTGCAATGTTGCCAAGACATTAAACACGTCATTATAAACCTTTGCAAGCTCACACAAGGTGATCCCAATGTTGGGAAGATGTTAAACACCTCATTATGAACCTTTGTAAATGTCATTGTGACACCTTGTGTGGCACTTGCATGGTTATGCTCTACATGTTTTGTTTAGAAGAACCAAACAAACTTGTGTTGCATGTATTGTAAATCATCACAAGACTTGAAGTTATGAAGAATAAACAACTTAAAAGATTGAAACTATGTAATTTTATTACATAATTATGAAAATTTATGTGTTTTGTGTCTCACAAACATTTTTTCACATATTAATTTTTATGCATGTTTAATATGTCATAGTCATCATTCTTATCATGAATTGTATGTCTTTACAAAAATATGTAAAAATAAATTAACATTTTTTCAATGTTTAATCTCAAGTTTATTTTATAAAAAATTTAATGTTACATGTCAAGTTTCATTCTAGTAAAGTAAAGATGTTTTCAATTTGTTTTCAACATTCACTTATATATTAAGAAATAAAAAATTAAAAAGAAAGTTTTTAAAATCTTACATAATACTGATTTATCATTAAAAAAAATAAACAAAAAAGTTATAAAAGTCTTATCCCCTTGATGGCTCATGATCTTGCAATTCATCTAATTTGAATCATGCATAATAAATGTTGTGATGATTTTTTTAATAAGTCATTTAGTTTGGGTTATGCACATTAATTTATGCCATGACTTGTTAAGAATGATTCAGTGTAATCTTAATGAGTCATACATAAACACAATTGATTTATATAATACCTTATTATTTAACCCTTTGTTAATCCCATCAAATTACAAACCCCATTACATAACAAAAAAGAGGCAAAGGCCAAATAACTACCAATGGCTTAAATCTATCCACCCAATCAAACCTTATGGAAAAATTATGCAAGGTGTCATGTAGAGCAAGCACTTCATTGACACCCACAAATAGAGGTGGTTTAATGTCCTCCCTCTATAATACAAAAAACCTGTGACGTCTTTCAAAGGATGCAATTCATGTACAACAAAAATTAATTGATGTTGACATGATGGATTCTCAACACAATACTCCCCTAATAAAAGGCATTTCGTGAATCAAAGACCTCATTCAAGTTGTAATCCATTGACATGTGGTACATAATATGTAGCCAAGAAATTTGCATAGATAGCTACTATGGGGTGGAAAAAAACAATGATTTATGATGCGATTTGTTGGTTCTACCTTATAAAGGGATTGAGATTAGTGAACATTGAGAAGTTTTCATATGTCCCACATTTTGAAAAATATTCACCAATTGTTATTACTTATTACCAATGGTGTGCAATGATTTTTTTTTCAAATTTCAAATGTTGAATCATTGGTTAACATCCTAAAAGAGATTTAACATTAAATGATGCATTGTTTCAAAACTAGTCTAGATAGTAAAAGTAATAATAATAAAACTACTACCAAATTAAAAAAAGAATTAAAATGTGGCCCAGAAAAATCAGATTCTTTTTATTTTGATTTTTCATATTTGACAAAATTTTGCACCAAAAAAACAATGAAGATGTGTAATTATTTCAATTTATACATAACCACTACTCCCAATTGTATGAAAGACACTATAATTAATCAAACAAATACCATTTTCAATTATTTCCAAAGAAAAAAAAGGGTTATATATGAAGATTGGGTCTTTCATATTTTGAAAATTAATCATGGACACAAATCCTAATAATTGTGTTGATAACCATCAAAAGTCACTTTCCCTATGTTGTGCTTGTTTTTTTTAAAGAGAACCTTTGGTCTTGATTTTGACATTGTAAAATTTATTTGGAGTTTCTTTGAACTTGATTTTTTCAATTTCTAAGCCTTTCAATTTCAATTTAGTACATTTTTCAAATTCAAGAACTTTTGAACTTGGTTCAAAATTGGATTTAATTCCATGTAGACACCCCCAAATGTTGTATTGCATGGGTACAAAAAAATTTACAACAAATCAAAACAACCATCTATCTATGTAGATACAAAGTTCAACAATTAATTAAATTTAATATCATAGTTCCTTTACCATTTCAAACTTTTCTTGCCAAATATTTTATTTTATTTTTTGTAATATATTTATTTATTTATTTATTTATTGACTTGAATTGAGGTGAAAAATATTTTTTAATTTTTTTCTTAGATCATTATGTACCTTTCATCGTTAGGTACATAATGATAAATGTTTTTTCAATATGGTTTTGTAACAACCAAGCTACAATCTTCAAATCAGTCATCTTGTTTTTATTTTTGATCTCACATTTTCATTTCAACATTTTGGCCCACTTTTCAATATCATATTTAATTTTCATTCCACATTCCCCAACTTCCCTTTCAAGCAACAATTTGTGTTCTTTTGGTTTCACTTTAATTTGAAATTATGGTTTATAATGAAAAATAAAAATTCATCACTAGTTTGTTTCCAACAATTTTGAATGAAAAAATATGCAAATTGTGAAGAAAGGGATTACATCCTTTTTTCATTCTCAAGGAAAGAGTAACAAATATGCAACATCATCTATTATGAAAAAATGAAGACCCTGGCTAGTAGGTGTGAAAAACAACAAAATGTGAAGATTTTGAATGAATAAGAGATTTTTTTAAAATGATATTGAGAACAAACGACCTTGAAAATTTTATAAGAAAAGAGAGAAATATTAAAACTAGTTTCAACCACATTTATGACCCCAAATAATAATCACAATGAAAAAAGAAAATAATAATAAAATGTTTTTTTTACAAATCATTGGGTGTACCTAGTCCTTATGCAAAACTAACTAGGAATACAATGTGGGAATGGTTTACAAAAGGTGTGTTGAGAGAAAATTACATTAAGTTTGCAAAATGTGGGACAATAACTTACCAAAACTTGAAAAGTATCTTGCATTATGAAATGAGATGGCTTGTGTCTTACATGAGATGAAGAAAGATAGTCAACCTTTTTCAATAGACGTTGTGCAACCCATTCTCAAAGGTATCATAAAATCTTATGCTCTTGAATCCATAAAACTTGGACATGGGGGGGTCAATGTGATAAAAGAATAGTCAAGATAATCCATGAAACAATGTTGGACTTATTGTGTGATGACCACTACTATAAGCAAACTTCCACCATATTAGCTTGTTCAAGGTTTGATCGTGGTTTATACAATTATTTAACAAAAACATATTGCATTCCACCAACATTTGTTGTGAACAATGATGAAATTGGAATCCATTTTATTCGTAATGGTGGTGAAAGAACATAGGAGCCAAAAGGCACCAAACATGTGTAAATGTTAGGTTTGGAGGATAAGAGGTAGGTGATAATGGTTATACCATATGATGTTGAGGGATATGTAATTCCTCCACAAATTGAGTTTACTAATTTTACACCTAAAAAAAATCACCAAATAACAAAAGGAAGACATTTCATCAAAGATGGTTGGGGTTTTATTTTGAATGAAAACCACTGGACAACTTTGGAACCAACTAAACAATTAGTGAAAAATGTTTTTTTTTTACTTCTAATCCCAAATCTAGCTTTTAGGGTTGGAAAAAAAGTAGAAAATGGTATGGATTGTAGATTGGTGGAATGCTCACATTAACAAGGATTCCTTGATTAGATTTAAAATGATCATAAAAACATCTTATTGAATTTTGTTCTTGCAAATTACAAAAATGAACTATACTAGCATATGTGACCTTACAAAAACCATTGAAACATGAATTTAAGGTTCATTAAAGGTCAAATTGATGATGGGCAAGAGCCAAAGGTAAACTTCAATATCAATAACCTAAAGCCTAGGATTTATGACTAATTATAATCAACATGGATGAAGGTGAAAGTTATGAAGAAATAATCATCAAAAGATGGGACGAAACATGTATTACCAAAGTTTTTAAACTTGCATTGTAGCTTGTAGCAATGGAGGCTAACACTACAAGACCATTTTTCAAATAAACAACAAATGTGCAAGAAGTTGGAGGTCGATAGATGTTGGTTCAATAATGCCAATGTTAGAGGTTGTTGAGAACTTCCTTTAGTTTACATTACCAACTATGTGTGTAGGGCCATTAGGAATTAAAAAAATATTCATGCACAAGCTAGGAAAAAAAAATACTACTACTATAGGTTCTTGTTTTAATCCAACCCTAGTACATTCACATGTTACATTACTGCTTATAATAACATTCTACCTCTAAGATTAATTCAATTTATGAAATACAACTACCAAGCTTGAGTTAATGATCATGAATGTTAATTTGCAATATTTTATAAACATCATGCAATGCCATTTGCAATTTTGTTTCTTTTCATATAGGTGCAGTAATAGTGGATGATTAATTGTTGCACTAATGTTGATGATGTTTTCTTATATTCCTTGTTGAAAATGTTGTACAACTACTTGGTCCATGTTTAAGACCATGATGTAGCATGAAGGAAGGTAGGAACTACACCTCTTTATGGGGTAGTGATTTCCCCATAGGCATTAACAAATTGCAAAATTTGTTTTAATTTGGCTTGATATGGAACAAACTAAAATCTTGCACTAATTTGGTAAAAAAACTTGCAACAAAAACATCATTTGCATTAGTGGTATCGATAACCTACACTTAGAATGAGGTGACCTTACCTTTGAAACTTGTGTTGTAATAACAACAACCATCACGCCCATGGTGACTAATAAGAGCATTAAATATAAATGTTAAAGATAATTCAACATAATATCATCATCATCATCATTGAGAACAATAGCTTGACATGATTAAAATTATATGAGTGGAACTATTTGACATCTAAATCTTTATCTCTTCATCATTAATTTTGATCATCATTTGAAAAATTAAATTTTTGTTAAAACCACATTGTTCTACAATTAAAGCTTAAAAAAACAATTTGTATACAACTATTGTGTAACTATCCCTTGGGTATTGCAATTATTATACAATTATCCCCTTGGAAATATAAGAAATTAATAAATAAACTACCATGTCAAAAAATCAATTAGTTGTATTATAGTTGCAAGTGAGTTAAAAATGTGTTTCCTATACGATAATTTGTACGCATCATACGGACATCCATAGTCAACCATGTTTTATTTTTTGAAGAATTGCACTATAATTATATGACAACTATTGCAAATGTGTCATCAACGTAACAACTATGTTACAAGTAATATTTGATGTATATACATGCGATCATGCCACATGTCCACATTTCCATTGCCCATTATGGTATACATTTGTAACTAATTTTCAACTATAATTCCCATTGATACAACTAGTATGGCCATTAGTATGCCACTATTGAACTACTAATGTTTAATTATGTTGCAATTATTGTACAACAACTTATAACTAAATAAGGATACAAATTCATATGTAATTTTATAAAAAAATATTGTTTCAATAACTTGATTATTCAATATTAACTATACATCATTTAATTATTATGAACTCATTAATTATACTAAATGACTGATTATCTATTTGAATAAATAAGTGTAATTCATATAATTAGTTTTAAACTAACTAATGAATTAATTGTGCTAACTAAATTGAATAATATGGATGTATAAGAACAATAATTATTCATCTTGAAATAATAATCAAATAATTATTTATTTAAATTGGGGATACTCAATAATGAATTAAATTGATTAATTAAAATAATTATTAGCTCATCAATAATTATCAGATCATTAATTATCTAAATTCAATAGCAAACTAATTATTTGGAACATATAATTAATTTAAATGTGAAATTAAAAGCAATGTGTATATTATATTAAAAATTCAATTTAGGTGCACATACGGATATGCCTATTTCTACCTTGATATTTTATACCCAAATTCATATTTAGTTTTTAATGTTTAGTAATGAATTTGTTTCAATAATTTACATAATTATTTTTTAATTCATCTAATCTTGTACTTTCATACCTACTTGCTTACTTATGTAAGTAAATAATTCTTATTTTTCTACCTACCTATGGCTAGGTATTGACAAATCTAGCTATTAAAATAGATACTTATTTAAATTTTCTTTTTGTAATTCAATTCATATGCCATGTGGCAATTTTTTTAATTTGGTCGTGTTATAATCTTGAATCATCATTAACAATCATAATAGACGATGGAGATCAATATTCCAAAAAGAAAAAATTAATCCAAAAATCTTCATAGTGCCACATGTCAAATTTTAATGGATGGATGAAAATGAATAACGTCAACATGATGTTATGGATGTAGTTGTAGTGGAATTACATAATAATTGCAAATGAATCGTTTCAATAGAATTGCAATTGAGTTGTAATTGCAATGAATTTCATTATATATATAATTGGTTGCAACTCATGCAACTTGTCTAATAATACTCACAATGTAAAAATATGGTGAGTTGCAAGTGGTCAATTAATTGCAAAACACCTTTTTTTTCATGATGGATGATGGCTTGTTCCTAGATGTTCATGATATTTTCTTTGCAACTTCAGTAGATTGGACCAAAGTGGGAGGCACAAATTAGGATTATAGGAAAAACCACATTTGCTTCCTTTGTTATCATTACGCCAAAAGACGACATATATAACTACATCCATGAGTAGGTTTGTAGTAGTGAATGCTAAAGATGAATACATGATTAATTAGACTCATATACCCATTAATAATATTTTTGTGCTTAAACATGAATTCCATTTGCGACCATGATTGAAATTATATAAACCATATGTTTTTATTATGATTATTCATCCTTGCCCATTGGATTAAAACATTGAAAATAAAGATAACACTACATATCCATTTAATTTAGCCATTTGTTACATGACACCTATCCATGTGACATGGTGCCACATGTCAAAACCTAGGACCTAACCTAGGTTTCCTAGCTTAACCTACCTAATCTAGGTGTCCTAGCTTACCTAGGTCACCTATGTTAAAAATGTGAACTAGGTAAGAGCTTGGGGGGCATAACTTAAACACCTTAACCTACTTAAGGGTTACCAAAGTTATTTAAAAGTTTCCTTGTGCCTACCTAGGATGTGACTTTCTAGATGTGACTTTCTTTTATGATCTCATATGGGCTACCTAGGGGCTATTTAAGCTACATAGGGATTATCTAGGTTGCATAAGGTTTACATGATAGACCTACCTAAGGGGTACCTATGCTATTTAGTAATTAGTTTTAGTACCTAGGGCTACTTAGGTTCTTAAGGTCTATGTAGGCTTTTGGTAAAACATGAATTTGCATTCACCATCATTGTTGAGCAAGATGAAGGCAAAAGTTGTTTGTGCCTATAAGTCAAAATGTCTATACCATGTGTTTCAATAGTTTTGTGATCTTTTGTCACCACCTCATCATTAGCTCCAACAATACAACACACTACCACAAATGATTATGTGCAAAGTGATCATTTGATGATAAAAATAAAACATTGTGTGCACCTCTAGCAATATCAACACCATGTAGTAGATGCATTCACAACTTGCTACCATAAAAAATATTGTCAAAATAATGTAGTTCAATTCTTGAAACATTTGGATATACACATCGATCCAAAGTCCAATCTTTGAATATGAACATAAAATTCCATGATCATTTTATTTAGATTCTACAAGAATTTGCAAAAAACAAAACAATGACATAAAAAATAATTCTTGAAGTTGTTGTTCCACCATCATTGCAAGTAAAAAATTGTTGTTATTGTTGCTCAAAATTGAACAAAACAAAATGGAAATAATCTTGCACGAGAAACATGGATACAAGGACATTCAAATGAGATGTGAGTTGTTGTACCAACCTTAAGGGCAAACAAAAAAGCTTATTCATTAAATAAAATTCAACAAGAAAGACAAAAACTAAGGGAGATGGTGTTGACATACAAGGACACTTTGATTTTAGTGCTTTAAATTAAGGTTTCTAAAATTTCTAGCACTAATGACAACACATTTTGAAACAAATAAAATTTTATTGAATTCTGAAAATTATTGTTAAAATGATGAAAGTATTACAATACTTAACTATAAAATTTAACGTACTTATGATATGTATAAAAAATTCAACTTTCTTACATAAAGACCTTTGCCTTTTTCTCAAGAATGTTATTTCACAATTTTGGTTGCCAGTTCTAAATCTAACAAAAGACTAATTTCATAGTTCAGGTTTTGTGTTAGTTCCAACCAAAAAAAACGTGTCAATTCAGATCTGAGTCATAAAAACGTGAACTCAAACTCTCAATTTTTACCCTCCCAACACTAATCACATGTTTCTAACAACTACCCAATAGTGATTACCATTACTATGAACCAACTTTGAATAAGATGATATATATTGTTGAGGAACTTTTTTGAACATACATTTCTTATTTTAAAGCTTGCTAGGTTGAACAAAAAACACTAAATATGTTTAACAAGTTCTGTTTAGGCATTCAAGCAATGCCACGTGCAAGGTTTAACTAATGTTTTTATATATAGAGAGAGATAATTAATTAAAGATATTTTTGTTGTAAACATTAAGAAGTAGGCTTGTGATGGGTACTAATTCTTGCTTCCCTATTGGCATAGGATCAAAGTTGTCAAGGACAACATAACATTCAATTTTATAATTTCCTTAAGCAAGACAAATATTGATCCGGGAAGACAAGAATTGGGCAATGCATAAAACCACAGAACAATCTATAAATAGGTTATGGAGAGAGTCAATAGGGCGTAGGCAGATCCAACCCCTAACGAGCTCTCTCTCTCCGGAGCCTATTTACAAATTGTTGTGTGATTTTACGTATTGAGCAAAGTCTTGTCTTTCACTATCAATCCTGACAAGTTTGAACTCAACATCGTGCTATCTGGGAAGCAGGAATAGTAAGTATACCTACCACCAGTCTACTTTCTAAAATTTAACACAACAACATCTCCTTTATGGTATTTATTTAAGTTTTTTAGAA
>Ga0116229_10011683_pt1 | contig 12875 bp, 12 predicted proteins | sample S1TSphgellanicum_3_FD_87313 | JGI IMG/M metagenome (GOLD analysis project Ga0116229, IMG submission 87313) | Host-associated microbial communities from peat moss isolated from Minnesota, USA - S1T2_Fc - Sphagnum magellanicum MG | ecosystem: Host-associated > Plants > Peat moss > Unclassified...
GACGAGGGAACGTCGGCCGGCGAACCCGTGAGAATCACGGCGACTTTTCCCTTGAGATCGAGCCCGGCCAGATCGTTATAACCGGTTTCAGGCACGTCGAGTCCATAGCCGACGAATACCAGCGGTGCTTGAACGTGCGGCGCCAGACCGTAGCGCGTGCCAAAAAAGGCCTGCTCCCCAAGCGTCAGCGCTTGCTCATGTCCGTCGCGAACCAGCGCCAGACTCGACTTGGCCTCCTCGTTCTCCAGCGTTTTCAACTTGACCGGCTGGAAGTACCCGTCTATGCCCGCCGGCGCGACACCGAGCGTCTTGAGTTGCTGGACGATGTAGGCCTGTGCCGCATGCTCGCCCGAACTGCCGGTGTCACGGCCCTCGAACTTGTCATCCGCGAGCACCGTCACCGTGTTCCACCATGTCTTGCCGTCGAAGTGCTCCGCCGACTGCGCCGCGCCGGCGAGGATCAGGAACGGGAGTGCCAGGAAGCTGCGAGACATGGGACGCACCTATGTTGTTATGGGCGGCAAACCGCGGAGGGCTACTGTATCTCTCGCACCGCGCCGTTCCAATCCCTTTGCTCTAGGCCAGGCATCACGGGTGCATAAAAACATGTGGGCGCCGGGGGCCGAGGTTGTCTCCGCAAGTTTACCGAGGAAAGTTACGTCCTGTATGTTGGCCGCGGCCGAGTTTTAAGGTCGCAATTTGCGACCTTAAAGAACTGCTTTCCTCGACGGTGAGCTTAAACATGAAATCGGCCGGAAAGCGCTTGGCGTTGCGACGCACCTGCTCGTTGAAGCGCTTGGTGGTCACCCCGTAGAGGGCGGCAAGCTCGGTGTCGAGCAGCACGCGATGGCCGCGCAGGATCAGGATGGCGCGGGTGATCTCCTCGGTCGGGACCAGGGCTTTAGCGCTCGCCACGACGGTATCAGTCCAGCAGCTTCTCGCGCGGCCGCTCGTCCAGAGGCCAATCCCAGCTTGCCATGGGCCAGTGTTGCCCATCTGCGGCGCCGGTGACAGGCGCATTTCGGGTCTGAGACGCGAGATACGGCAAGCATCCGTACCGGGGCGCGGATCGATCGGATCAGGTCGTGAATGGCGTCGCCGGATTCGAGGCGTCGATCCCGGAGTGCCTCATGCATTTTTCAAATAATCCTTCGCCTGTAAACTTGCGTCTGTGAAGTACGAAAGGACATCGAGATGAATCATGTTTCGAGTTTTATCCTGCTGCTTTTCATGCCGCTCTCCATCTCGATCGGTGCTGCGGCGAAGCCGTTCGTTTCGGGTGCGAGACTTGATCATGTCGGGGTGGCGGTCCAGGACCTCGATCGAGCTCGCGCGGATTACGAAACACTTGGTTTCCAGGTTCTGCCAGGCGGCCATTTTCCAGGAGGCGCCTCGAACGCCATCATCGACTTCGATGATCATTTCTATCTCGAACTCATCACAGCCCCGGATGACGCGAAGGGTGACGATGCCACCATCATTCAGTTCGCGAAAGCGCACGAAGGCGCAATGTATTTCGGCCTCAACGTTTCATCGGCAAAAATTACCGCCGACGGGCTGAAGGCGCACAATTTCGATGTACAGGGTCCCACGCCGGGCAGCGTCATGAGCGACCACGACACCACCCCGCCGGCACCACAATGGTACAGCGTCGATCCCGCGGACAAGCCTGCACCGGACAAGGGCGCCATCGCGCTTCCGATGTTCTTCATCGAGTATGTGCCTGCGCCGAAAGATCACCGAAAGCCCTCAGATAAATCCCGTCAGCCCAATTACGTCGTTGGGGTGCGTGCGATCTGGGTCGGGGTACACGACCTGACCGGAGCGCTCGCGGCCATGCCCGAGAAAGGCTTTGGGACCCCTGGTCGCTCCGTCTCCTTCGAAGGCTTAGAGGGTCGCGCTACTCGCGCCGGCACGGGTGATCTCGATTTGGTCAGGACAGAGGGCGAGATGGGTGATCCAAATGACTATCGCATCCTAGGTGTGACGCTGATCGTTTCTGATTTCGAAAAGGCCCGCGTCGCGGTGGAGACGGCTACGAAGATGCGGCTACGGGTGTACCGCGGTGCTTATGGACGTAGCCTCAGCCTGCCCGTCGCACTCACACACGGGCTGCGGGTTGAATTGGTCGCTCAGCGCAGAACGCAGTAGGGCCAGCCGGTGCCTGAAGAGCAGTTGCTAGAAATGCGCAACCCAGGTCGTGAAAAGCTGCCAACGGTGCCAGGCACGTAACGTGAGAAAGCAAATCAATACCAGCAGCATCACAGCGAGGCCAAACCAAGTGGCGCGCTGCAGCCTTGGACCGGACGGGCGATAGCCGGCCTTCGAAGCGCATGGCCAGATGCCGGGCCAGCCCAGCGCGTGCTACCATCAAATCGGAAAGGACGTTGAGAGGGCCGCCAGGAGGCTATCGGATGGCAGAAACGCAGTCATTGCCCAAGCTACGTGTGCCGGGACCGGCTCCGTACTCCGGGTTGACTGCCCAACCTTTGCGTCACTCGGCCCTGGTTCGCGCCACGCATTGGATCACCACTCTGTCTTGCATCGCGCTGCTGGTGAGCGGGATCGAGATCGTGATCTCTCATCCCCGCTTCTATTGGGGTGAAAACGGGAACGTGTTGACGCCGGTGTTGTTCAAGCTGCCAATTCCCTCGTCGCGATCTTTGGTGCCAACCGGCTACGGCTTTGTTTTGGCGGATCAGAACGGCTGGAGCCGCTATCTGCATTTTCAATCTGCCTGGCTTGCGGTGTTGACCGGTCTGGTCTACGTAACGGCGGGCTTCGTATCAGGACATTTTCGCAAAAGCCTATTGCCGCGTGCAGAAGACCTTTCATGGCAGGCGCTTGGCCGTACGATTGCGAGTCATCTGCGTTTCGAGCCTCCCGGCGCGGCGGACCTCTGGTCGTATAACCTACTGCAACGAATCACCTACCTGGTCGTGATCTTCGTATTGTTTCCATTGGCCATCTGGACGGGGCTTGCGATGTCTCCGGCATTCACGTCGGCCTTTCCGGCAAGCGTCACGTTGCTGGGCGGTCGACAATCAGCGCGCACCATCCACTTTTTCGTCGCCGTCTCGTTGCTGTTGTTTCTTCTGGTCCATGTCGGGATGGTTTGGTTCGTGGGATTTGCCAGCCGCATGCGCGCCATGATCACAGGCCGGATCGAGAAACCTATGGTGGACGCATGACCGATCTTTCGCGACGCAAACTCATCAAAGGCGGAGTTGCCGCCGCCACCGGCCTTGCCGGCTTGGGGGTGGCCGCGGACTTGGCGAAGAACTACGGGTTGATCCCGCCAGACCATGCTGGAATCTGGGGCGTCGGTGAGACGCTGAATTATGCTTCCTACCGGCTGCTGACCAATCACTCGATGGCGCGTGAATTTACGCGGAGTGAAATTTCGGAGAAACCGCTCGCGAACGAGATGGCACCGTTGAGTGACGAGTTCAAGAAACTACAAGCACGTGGGTTCGCGGATTGGCGGCTCACGGTCGATGGCATGGTGGATCGGCCTCAAACGTTCTCACTGGAGGAGCTGAAGAGCCATCCATCGCGGAGCCAGATTACGCAATTGGCGTGCGAGGAGGGCTGGTCGTATGTATCCGAGTGGACTGGTGTGCCTCTCTCGCATGTACTCGAGGTGGCCGGAATTCAGCCGCAAGCGAAGTACGTCGTCTACTTCTCGATTGATCCCGACTGGTGGGACAGCATCGATATGAGTGATGCCTTGCATCCGCAGACCTATCTCGCCTATGGCATGAACGGCGGCGACCTGCCGGTCGGCAATGGCGGGCCGTTGCGCATGCGGGTTCCGCGGCAGCTCGGGTACAAGAGCGTCAAGTTCATCAACCGGCTTGCGGTTACCGACGATCTGCGAAACTTCGGCAAAGGGTTAGGTTCCGCGTCCCCGGAAGGGGGATATGCCTGGTTTGCGGGCGTCTGACCCGGTGACCTAGGCATTGCTTAAGATTATTTCGAATGAATGAGTGGATTTCGCGTCCTGAGCTAGGGAAAACGCCCAAAGTCTCGATCCGCTGTCCAGAGTTCTGTCACATTCCATGACAGGCAAAGGGCGGCAATGCGGGCGTCGTGGATTCTGGGGCCAATGATCTTCGCCCCGCGTATCAGTTTGCCCAACACCTCGACGTAACCTTCGCCCTCTGATAGCAAGGTCAGATTCGGAGACTCTAGCCACGCCAGCACTTGATCCAGAGCTTTCTCGATCGAGCTTGGCGGGGAATAGATGCGCTCATGGCTGACAATTGCGAGAAACTCATGAATACTTGGCCACGCTATCGCCCAGTTTTCAACGCCCTCTGCAAGCAAGCGAACAGACTTTTTGGCTACTTCGTGCCACTCGCTGTCGCGACGATGGGCGTAGACCAGAATATTGGTATCGAGGGCGATCACCCTCCGCGGGACTCGTAAATTTTTGAGCGAATCTGCGCCCAAGACATGTCCGCGGATTCGGCATGAAGCCCTTTTCCGGACACGGACGCATCCCGCAATTTGAATTCCTTGCGATCCTTGTATTCAGCAAGTACTAGCTTGAGCCCCCTTTCGAGAAGAGCTCTGACGGTAATGTTCTCCTTCCGAGCCAGCATTTTTGCCTGCTTGAGAAGGGGTTCTGCGATATCGACGGTTGTCTTCATATGGGTAGCCATATTGCGGAATGTGGCTACCCATATCAATCGGGCGAGAACCTGAATGCCAGACGCGTAAACTTGCTAATGAAAACAACCCGTGTTATTTTCAATCCGTGACCGACGAATCGCCAAATCCGACCCAGCAACGGCATAGCGTCGGGCGGCCTCGACGAGGCACGGAACACCTGCGCGAGCAGGCGCTGATGGATGCCGCTACTCGAGTGTTTCTTCACGGCGGCTACGCTTCCTCCAGTATCCAAAAGGTGGCGCGAGAAGCCGGCGTCTCCACACGAACAATCTACGAGCGCTTCACCAACAAGGCCGAACTGCTGGGCGCGGTGGTGGCTGATTTGGTGAACAAGGACCTCACGAGCATGTCGGTTGCCGAACTCGATCGACTCAGCACCAAAGATGCATTGAGGACCATCGGCAACACGCTCACCTCGCGCCTCATATCGCCCACGGTGAGCTCTCTCCTACAGCTTCTGGTCACCGAATGCCGGCGCTTTCCGAAGTTGGCCCTGTCAATGCGTACTCGCACCAAGGACCGGATCGATAATGCGGTGGAACAATACTTTCGCGTGCAAGTGGAAAAAGGCGCGCTGCTGCTCCCGGATCCGGCGAAAACCGCATCGTTGTTCACACAAATGATCCACGGCGAACTGAAGGACAATATCTTGTTCGGCACGGCGCTCGAGATGTCCGAGATTCAATTGCGCCAACATGTGGATTTTGTCGTCGAATTCTTCATGCGCGCGGCACGAGCGCCGGCCAAGAGTCCCGTCAAGAGGAGGCGCTCGTGAAGCCTCGCAATAGCAGTTGCGTCGTGGCACTCGCCATGACGATGTTATCCGGATGCGCCGTGGGTCCGAACTACAAGGCGCCCGCGCCGCCAGCGACTGCCGGGTTCGTGCCGCCCGGAGCCTTGCCGGACGCAACGCGCTCGATCGATGCACCGGTAGGAGGCGAGCAGCGCTTCGTCGGCGGACTCGATATTCCAGGACAATGGTGGACCTTGTTTCAGTCGCCACAGATCAATTCATTGATCGAATTGGCGATGAAGAACAGCCCGACACTCGAGGCCGCACAGGCCACGCTGCGCGAAGCCAATGAGAACGTCGCGGCGCAGCGCGGCAGCTACTACCCCAGCGTTTCGGGCAACTATCAAGTCCAGCGCGAAAAGAGTTCCGGGGCGGCATTCGGAGAGCCCGGCTTCGGTTCGAGCCTCTACACGCTCAACAGCCTCTCACTCAGCGTTTCTTACACACTGGATGCGTTCGGCGGTATCCGGCGCGAAGTGGAAGGTTTGCAAGCGCAGGCGGACTACCAACGCTTCGCATTGGAAGCCAGCTATCTCAGTTTGACCAGCAACATCGTCACCGCCGCCATTGCCGAAGCGTCGCTACGCGCGCAGGTGGCGGCCACCGAAGCCATCGTTGAGTTCGAGCAACAGCAACTCGATATCACTCAGCGACGGGTCAAGGCAGGCGGCGCTTCGCGGGCCGACGTCCTCCAGCAGCAGTCGACCCTGCAAGCCACCCTCGCCAGTCTGCCGCCGTTGCGCACTCAGCTCGCGCAGCAGCGTAACCAACTGGCCACCTACGTGGGCGCGCTGCCGGCCGACTATGCAGGCGCGGCAATCGACTTGGAACACCTTACCTTGCCGACGGATCTGCCGGTCAGCTTGCCGTCCAAGCTTGTCGAACAAAGACCCGACATTCAACAGTACTCGGCACAATTGCATCAGGCCACCGCGCAGATTGGCGTCGCGACCGCCAATATGCTGCCGCAATTGACGCTGACCGGCAGCTATGGCGCGGATTCAGGCAAATTTTCCGATTTGTTTTCAGCCTCCTCCATCGTCTACAGCCTGGCAGCCGGCATCGTGCAACCGATTTTCAAGGGCGGCACTCTGCTGCATCAACGCCGCTCCGCCATCGCCGCCGCGCAGGTCGCCGCCGCCAACTACAAAGCCACCGTCATCACCGCATTTCAAAATGTGTCCGATGCCTTGTATGCCGTGCAGGCCGATGCCGATGCTCTAGCCGCGCAGACCGTGGCCGAACAGAGCGCGCGCGAAAGTCTGGCCATCGAGCGCGCGCAGTATAAGAGCGGCGGCGTGAGCTTCCTGCAGGTCCTGACCACCGAGCAGACCTATCAGACGGCCATCGTGAATCTCATCAAAGCCCGGGCGCAGCGCTTTTCGGATACTGCGGCGCTTTTTCAAGCCCTGGGCGGCGGGTGGTGGAATCGCAATGACATCGCCCAAAACTCCACTGACTGTTGCAAGGATTTACCGTGAGTACTGACACGCGAGCCCATGGCCGCGCACTGCTGAAACCATTTTTGATCGTGGTCGTGCTCATGGGCTTGCTGCTCGGAGCGATCTTTGGATTCCAGGCCTTCAAAGGCAAGATGATTGGCAAATTCATGGCGAAGAGCGCCGCCACGCCGCAGACGGTGGCGACCGTGATCGTGAAGCCCTTGGATTGGCAGACTCAACTGCAGGCGTCGGGCACACTGCGCGCCGTTCGAGGTGCAGACCTTTCCGCGCAGGCCAGCGGCGTGGTCGATGAGATCAAATTCGATTCCGGCAACAGTGTTGCGGCCGGGACCGTTCTGCTCAGGCTCCGGTTGAACGACGATGGCGCCAAGTTGCAGCAGCTGCAGGCCGCCTCGGAATTGGCGGCGCAGACATTGAAGCGTGATCAGGAGCAGTTCGACGCCCAGGCCGTGAGCCAGGCAACCATCGACACGGATACCTCATCGCTCAAATCGGCCCGCGCACAGGTCGTGGCCCAACAGGCACTGATTGACGAGAAAGTGGTGCGTGCGCCGTTCGCCGGTAAGTTGGGCATTCGCCAGGTCGATCTAGGCCAGTACCTGAGCGCCGGAACCACCATCGTCACACTGCAGGCGTTGGATCCCATCTTGATCGATTTCTATCTTCCGCAGCAGGCGCTGTCCAGTATCAAGCTGGGACAGAAGGTCAACGCCGCCGTCGATACGTATCCCGGCGTCGCCTTCGAGGGCGTGATCGAGTCAATCAATTCCAAGGTGGATACGACCAGCCGTAACGTTCAGGTGCGGGCAAGTTTCCACAATGTCGACCACCGCCTTGTGCCCGGGATGTACGCCAATGTCAGCGTCAACTTCGGCGCGAGCGAATCGCATCAAACATTGCCGTCGGCCGCCATCACCTACAGCCCCTACGGCGACACGGTCTACGTGGTCGAGCATGGCGGTAACGATGCCGACGGCAAGCCGACGCTGATTACCAACCAGCGCTTCGTCAAGCTGGGTCCCACCCGCGGTGATCAGGTTGCCGTGCTGACCGGTGTGAAAGAAGGCGATGAGATCGTCGTCGGCGGTCAGATCAAGTTGCGCAACGGCACCCGCGTCGTCGTGGACAACAGCGTGAAGCCCACCGACACGGCAACGCCCAACCCCCCGAACGAGTGATGAAGGCAACTTAAGTGAAATTCACTGATATTTTCATTCGTCGACCGGTCTTGGCGTCGGTCGTCAGCATCGCCATCCTGGTGCTGGGACTGCGCTCGTTCAGTTCGCTGCAGGTGCTCGCCTATCCAAAAACGGAAAATGGCGTGGTGACCATCGTCACGACTTACCCAGGCGCGGATCCCGATGCCATCGCGGGTTTCATCACCACTCCGATCGAGACGGCCGTTGCGCAGGCGAATGGCATCGATTACATCTCCTCGACGAGCCAGAGCGGCACCAGCACCATCACGGTTTACCTGCGGCAGAACTACAACTCATCGCGGGCCGCCGCCGACATCAATATAAAAGTAAACTCTGTGTTGAATCAGTTGCCTACCGGCTCTCAGCAACCCACGATCAGCGTCAAAATCGGTTCCAGCACCGATGCCATGTACATCGGATTCTCCAGCCCCACGCTGGAACGCAACCAGATCACCGACTATCTCACTCGCGTGGTGCAGCCTCAGTTGCAGGCGATCGAGGGCATTCAGAACGCCGAAATCATCGGTGGAGAGAATTTCTCGTTACGCGCATGGCTCGATCCGAAGAAACTGGCTGCCTACGGCTTGACGGCCACCGACGTTTCCAACGCATTGGCGAACAACGATTACATTTCGGCCGTGGGCACCACCAAAGGTCAGATGATTCAGGTCAACTTGACCTCAACGACCAATCTGCATGATTTGAAGAGCTTTCGAAACATGGTGCTGAAGGCCGTCAATGGCTCCATCATCCGCTTGAGTGATGTCGCGGAAGTCAGCCTGGGCGCCGACAGTTACGAGGCGACCACATCTTTCGATGGCCGGAACGGCGTATTCATCGGCATTCTGGTCGCGCCCACCGCGAATCTGCTCACCGTCGTGGGTGCGGTGAATGCCGCATTTCCAGACATCAAGGCGCAGTTGCCGCAGGGTCTGAACGGCGAGATCGTCTATGACTCCACCGATTTCGTGAACAGCTCCATCCGCGAGGTGGCAACCACCTTGATCGAGGCGCTGGTGATCGTGATGTTGGTGATCTTTGCGTTCTTGGGCTCGCCGCGCTCCGTGCTGATTCCGGTCGTCGCGATTCCCCTGTCGCTGGTCGGTACCTTGGCGGTGATGCTGGCGTTCGGGTTTTCAATCAACCTGCTGACGCTGCTGGCGTTGGTGCTCGCGATAGGTCTGGTGGTCGACGATGCCATCATCGTGGTGGAAAACGTCAATCGTCATCTGGAAGGCGGCATGGCGGCCATGGCTGCGGCACAGCTGGCGGCGCGCGAACTCAGCAGCCCCATCATCGCAATGACCATCGTGCTGCTCGCGGTGTATGTGCCGATCGGATTTCAGGGCGGCCTGACCGGCGCGCTGTTCACCGAATTTGCCTTCACCCTGGTGGGCGCCGTGACGGTGTCGGCGGTCATCGCGCTGACGCTGTCTCCGATGATGTGCTCGAAGCTGCTTAGGCCACACCGGCCCGGCTCCAAGGATTGGGAGACCCGGTTGGTGCGCGCCATCGATACACGCTTCGACCGGCTGCGGCACTGGTACGCCACCAAGCTCACTTCCAGCCTTCGCTACACCACCATCACGGCGGTCTTCGTCCTGATCGTCTTGGCTTCCATCGTGCTGTTGTATCGCAGCGCGCAAAGCGAGCTCGCGCCGCAAGAAGATCAAAGCTTCATCATCATGCAGCCGACATCAGCTCCCAACGCCACGCTGCAGCAGAAATCGCTGTACGACGCCAAAACGCTCGACGTGCTGAAGCACGAATCTGCCGTCGAACACATCTTCCAGGTTGAAGCAACCGGCAGCGCCTTTACCGGCATCGTTTTGAAGCCCACGGACAAACGCAAGGCCAACTCCACCGATTTACAGCGGGCGCTGCAGGCCAAGGTCGGCATCGCGGACGCCGGACAAAAGATAGCGGCGTTCGAACCGCCCTCCCTGCCCGGTGCATTTGGTCTGCCCGTGCAATTCGAGATCAAGACCACCCAGCCCGCCGCTCAGTTGAACCTCGTGTCCCAGGAGATTCTCAATGAAGTGCAGAAGAGCGGCATGTTCATCTTCATCGATTCGGACCTCAAATACGATCTGCCGCAGTCCGTGATCGACATCGACCGCGACAAGGCCTCGCAGCTGGGATTGACCATGAACCAGATAGGTAGCGCGCTCGGAGGGTTGCTCGGCGGCGGCTACATCAATTATTTCAGCATGCAGACCCGCTCCTACAAGGTGATCCCGCAAGTCGAGCGGCTGTCGCGCTTGAACGTCGATCAATTGCTCGACTACCCCATCGCCAACATCGGTGGGGTCCCGATACCCTTGTCCGCCGTCGCGACAATTCGAAATGAAACCATCCCCGAATCGCTGAATCATTTTCAGCAGCTCAACGCCGCGACCTTGGGCGGTGTGCCCTCCCCCGGAGTCGCGCAGGCGGATGCGCTGAAATACCTGGATGGGGTCGCAAAGCGGGTGTTGCCGCAGGGTTATTCGGTGGACTATGCCGGGCAATCGCGCCAATTCATCGCCGAATCAGGCGGGACGATGGCGACCTTCGGCTTCGCCATCATCATCGTATTTCTGGCACTCGCGGCGCAGTTCGAAAGTTTCCGCGACCCCATGGTGATTTTGATCTCGGTTCCCCTGTCCATCTTGGGCGCATTGGTGTTCATCGCATTGGGCGTGGGGGGAGCGACTTTGAACATCTACACCGAGGTGGGTCTGGTCACGCTGATCGGACTGATCAGTAAACACGGCATCCTCATCGTGGAAGTCGCCAACGAGGAGCAGCGCGGAGGCAAGTCCAAGGTGGATGCCATCGTCGCCGCCGCGGGCATTCGACTTCGTCCGATCTTGATGACCACGGCCGCGATGGTGCTCGGCGTATTGCCGCTGGTGTTTGCCGGGGGCGCGGGCGCCGCCTCGCGATTTGCCATCGGACTCGTGATCTCAACAGGCTTGGCGATCGGCACGTTGTTCACGCTGTTCGTTGTGCCCGGCGTTTACATGTTGATCGGCGCGACGCACGCGTCGAACGAATTGCAGGATGATGCCTCCCTCGCGATTGAGCGCTGATGAGGTCATTCAAATCGTTGCGCCGCGGTTGCGCAGGTGTCGTGAGCCGACGCTCCGCCGTTCAACGCGGTGTTCGGATTAGGATTAGGGAGCGTAGCGGGTGAACACGAAATCACGCGCCTTGACCGGCACGTGGCAGACATAACAGCCACTCAGTCCGACCGCGTCGACGGGTTTTCCGTCGTTGAACTGCGCGAAACCCCAACCTTCGCTTGACTTGTATTTCGCAGAATCCTTGACCATGAACTGTATGTTTGTGGCATCCCCCGTCACGAATGATTGTTGACGTCCAAAGGCTCGGTTGTTTTCCTCGGAGGGGACGTACTTCCAGGCCAGTCTTGCGATGATCGCACCATCCGGGAATGGAAGCTTGCCCTCACGAAATGCTTTGATTGCAATATCGTTGCCGAGGACAGCCCGAAGATCGTTCAAATTCCCTTCTTCGTGCGCAACGGCGATCAGCCGCCAATCGCGGTAGCCGGCTGGGATTTCTCCATCGAAAATCGGCGCGCTCACTTCGTCTCCATGGGCCGGCGCCAGGCTTATGTAGGCGGCTCCGCCAGCCAGCGCGACGACCGCAACAAGCATGTATCTGGTGAATGTCATGGGTGTCTTCCTCCGTTTAATGAATTTGTCCATGTTTAAAGCTCGCGTCACAATCGATTCGTGGGCGTCGGTGTACGGAGATGCCACTTGGCATGCAACAGCAAGACCGCCAAATCGGGCGACGGAAGGTGACACGCCCGCACCGCCAACTGCCACCGCTCTGCCGCCGCCCTTCGGGTAACGGACAATCGCGTCTCCTTTGCGGGCGCGATAGTGGTTCCCAGCTGAACCGGGTGACATCGGTCTTCCAAACGACGCCATTCAAGTCCGGCCGCCGAGACATCACGCATGAGTATCATCGCAGCGACCGAAAGCTCGATCGGAGCTCCGCCACAAAGCTTTCGGGCTGTTCCCACGCCGCAAAGTGTCCGCCTTTGGGGAGCCGCTGGTAATGGATGAGTCTGGGGTAGGCACGCTCGGTCCAACTGAGGGGCGCCGTATAAATTTCGTCAGGATATGCGCTCACCGCCACGGGTATCGAGACGCCTTTCGGCGCGAAAAACGGCAGTTTGCTTTCCCAATATAACCGCGCGGATGAAACACCCGTGTTCGTCAACCAGTAGAGCGTAATGTTGTCGAGAACGTCGTCTCGAGTCAGGCCTTCGGTCTGTCCGGCGAACACTCGCGCGATGAGATCGTAGCTGCGCGCGTCGTGATCGAGCATCCAAGCCGCGAGGCCCATCGGTGAATCCTCCACGCCGTACAGCGTTTGCGGGCGGTTACTCATTTCTTGGGCGTAAGCGAGGCCGTGCTTGTAGAAGAAATCGAGCTGTCCGTACGCATACTGCTCGTCGGCTGAGAGTCGCCGCGGCGTCGGTTCATTTGCCTGCAGCGCGTGAGCAATATCTTCGGGGACCGTGGCCGGCATGTTCGTATGAATGCCGATCAACCCCGGCGGGGCCTGCAGCGCCATCTGCTCGGTGACTGCATTGCCCCAATCCCCGCCCTGCGCGACATAATTTGTGTATCCGAGTCGCTGCATCAGAGTGATCCAGGCGCATGCAATCCGGATCGGATCCCATCCAAGACTCGTGGGCGTGCCGGAAAACCCATGTCCTGGCAA
>Ga0116229_10011685_pt1 | contig 12873 bp, 12 predicted proteins | sample S1TSphgellanicum_3_FD_87313 | JGI IMG/M metagenome (GOLD analysis project Ga0116229, IMG submission 87313) | Host-associated microbial communities from peat moss isolated from Minnesota, USA - S1T2_Fc - Sphagnum magellanicum MG | ecosystem: Host-associated > Plants > Peat moss > Unclassified...
GCCGGCCGAGGCGCCGCCGCCTGTTGAAGCTCAGCCCCCCGTCGAGCCGACTGCAGCCAGCCCGCCACCGCCGCCGACCCTCCTCGCCAGTCCGCAGGCGCCGAAGGCCGAGAGCGTCTCCTCGACAGAGCTTGCGGCCTATCTCGCCGCCCGCATGTGCCATGACTTCATCAGCCCCGCTGGGGCGATCACCTCAGGGCTCGACCTGCTCGAAGATCCCGGCGCCTCGGACATGCGCGAGGAGGCGATGGGTCTGATCCAGTCTTCCGCCCGAAAATTGGTCGAACTTCTGGCCTTCTGCCGTGTGGCCTTCGGCGCCTCGGCGTCGGCGGAGACGTTCGATACACGCGCGCTGGAGACCCTGACCCGCGGCGTCTACGCCCATGTCCGGCCGGAGCTGATCTGGTCGGTCGATGTGCCCAGCGTCAACAAGGCGACGGCGCGGGCGCTGTTGAATATGGCGCAGCTGGCGGCGAGCGCCCTGCCGACGGGTGGAGCGGCGACGGTGACGACCGAGGCGCAAGGCGACCAGATCATGATCCGGGTTGAAGCACGAAGCCATCGCGTGCGGCTCCGGCCCGAGGTCGTCAGCGGTCTCAACGGGGAACGGCTCGACGGCGGCCTGAGCGGCCAGTGGGTCCAGGCCTACTATCTGAACGCCTTGGTTCGGGAGGCCGGCGGCCTCTTGGAGCACCACATCGCAGAGGACCTGATGACCCTCGCCGCACGCGTCCCCGCCTGAAGGCCTGGGCCCCGACGATCAGGCGATGACGCGTTCCCCACGTTTCGTTAACGGGAATTCGCCACGTACATATGTCGGCTCGTTAACCTCGGATCGTTCAAACTGTACGCGCGGCGAGGTTGGCGTCGCTCAGAGCGCGTTCCGAAAAGTGCGACCCGGTTTTTCGGAAGACACGCGCTCTCATCCTCTAGGTGTTTCGCAGCCAATGTGTGTGCAACACTGCGCTGAGTCGTATGAAGGCGGTGGCAGGACATGAAGATGGGCCTGGTGGTCGACGACAGCCGCAGCGTCCGCAAGGTCGCGCGCCGGATTCTGGAATCTTTGGACTTCGAGACCGCCGAAGCCATGGACGGCATCGAAGCGCTCGCGTTCTGCAAGGCCGCCATGCCCGATGCGATTCTGCTCGACTGGGCCATGCCCAATATGGACGGGCTGGAATTTCTGCGTTTGCTGCGTAAGGAACCGGGCGGCGACGTGCCGGTGGTCGTGTTTTGCGCCGCTGAAAATGATCCGGCGAAAATCGCCGAGGCCCTGAACGCGGGCGCGAACGAATACATCATGAAGCCGTTCGATGGCGATATCGTCGCCTCCAAGTTTAGTATGGCGGGTCTGCTTTGACGCCGGCGTCCCTGGAGTTTCTGAGCGAACTCGTCCGGGTCCGCAGCGGCGTGATCCTGCAGAGCGAAAAGAGCTATTTCGCGGAAAGCCGCCTGGCGCCCCTGGCGCGCCGAGACGGTCATGAGTCGGTCGAGGCCTTGCTCGACAGCCTGCGCCGTCATTGGGACGAAAAATTAGCCGCCGCGACAGTGGACGCGATGGCCATCGCCGATACCGCCTTTTTCCGCGACCGAGAGGTCTTTGAGCACATCGGCAAGGTCATACTCCCCGCCCTGGCGCCGGCGCGGCCGGACGGAGTCGTTCGGGTGTGGTGCGCCGGATGCTCCACCGGCCAGGAGGCCTATTCCATGGCCATGCTGGGGGTGCAGGTCGAGGAGCGGGTCCCCAACCTGAAGCTGGACATCATCGGCACGGACCTCTCGCAACGGGGGTTGGAGAAGGCCCATTCGGGGATCTACACACAGTTCGAAGTGCAAAGAGGTCTACCGATCCGTCTTCTGTTGCAGCATTTCGAAAAGACCGGCGACATGTGGCGGGCGTCGGAACGGCTTAGGCAGGCTGTTCGGTGGCGCCAGCTCAACCTGTTGGAAGACCGCCGAAGCGTCCGCGCCTTCGATATCCTGCTTTGCCGAAACGTCGTGCGTTATTTTGATCCCGCAACAGCAGACCGCGTCTTGGAGCAGATGGCCGGCGCGCTCGCGCCTGATGGCGTCCTCGTGCTCGGGGCCGGTGAAACGACAGGCGCCCCCTCTCTGGCGCGCGACGAGAGCGGACCCAGCACATTCCGCAAGAGCTCGGCCCAGGGGCAGGTCGCCGCTTAGGAGGTTAGAGCCTGACGGGCGGCGGAGCCGGCGCCCCTTTCGTCTGTCATGCCCTAGGCGACGATGTCACGCGTCTTGCACCCCGCATCGCAGGCGCCTAAGCTTTAAGGATGACTGTCCAGCGTCCGTCTATCGCCCGCGACCTCGGCTGGCGGCTTGAGGCGCTCGCCTTCGATCTTTTCAGCCTTGCGGTTCGCCCCTGGCCCGTATCCTGGGTCTCAAGCCTTGGCGGCTGGCTCTTTCGCAAGCTCGGGCCGCTGACCCGCAACCATCGCGTCGCCGCCCGCAATATCGCCCTCGCCTTTCCAGATCTCGACGACGCAGCGGCCAAGACCCTTTTGGACCAGCAATGGGACAACCTTGGCCGGTACTTCTTCGAAATGCCCCTGACCGACAAGCTGACGCCCAAGACCGGCCGGGTCGAGGTCGAGGGGCGCGAGCGGTTGGAGGCGATCGCCCGGTCCGGCGAGCCCGCAATCCTGATCTCCGGCCACTTCGCGAACTTTGAAGTGATGGCGGCGGTGATCGCCGACTGCGGCGTAAACTGTCGTGTCACCTATCGCGCCGCCAACAATCCCTATTTCGACCAGCGCATCGTCGCGGTGCGGGCGCGCTATGGCGTCCGCCTGTTCGCGCCCAAGGGGGGATTAGGCTCGCGGGATCTTCTGGAAACCCTGAAGCGCGGCGACTCCGTCTCGGTCATGAACGATCAAAAGTTCAACGGCGGCGTCGCGGCGCCCTTCTTTGGCCGCATCGTACACACCGCCGGCGCGCCGAGCCGGCTAGCCCTTCGCTTTGGCGCGATGCTCCAACCCATGTCGATCGTGCGTCTGCCCGGCGCGCGCTTTCGGGTGACGATCCATGAGCCGATCCGCCTGACGGTCACAGGAAACCGAAAACGCGACGTCGAAGCGGGCGTCGCCCAGGTCAACGCCTTCATTGAGGCGCGGGTGCGGGAAAGACCCGCCGAATGGTTCTGCTGGGTCCACAAGCGCTGGCCTCAGGAGGACTACGCGTCACGCGATTAATTGTCGTCCCAGATCAGATCATCATCATAGTCCGAGCTTGGGAGCGACGGACTTGGGGGCCGCGGCCCTGAGAGCGTCGAACTGGCGGTCGGCTGCCCGCCACGGTCGGCGTCGTCAAAGCGTCGCCAGGGGCCTTTAAAGGCAGGGTCCGCCCGGCGGCGTCGATCCGGCCCGAAGTAGCTCTGGGTCCGGACAAAGGCGCGGGGCTGATAGATGACGGAGTTCAGGCGATTGAGCAGCGTCCTGGCCGAGAGGGGTTTGGCGATGAACTCGGTCACGCCGGCGTCTCGCGCCTCCATCACGCGCACCACCGCCGAATGGCCGGTCATCATGATGATGGGCAGGTAGGGATTTCGACTGTTCGGCGCGTTGCGGATCATCCGCGTGAACTGCACCCCGTTCATGGGCTCCATCTTGAAATCGACCAGGGCGACATCCGCCGGCCAGAGCTGGGCGATGCGAACGCCTTCCTGGCCGCTATCCACATCGCGAATCTGGGTGATGCCGAAGCTCTCCAGCAAGGTGATCGCGATCGATCGCATATGCCAATTGTCGTCAACCAGAAGAACACGAAGTGTTTCAAAGCCAAGAGACATTGGGGATCTCAACCGAAAATTCAAAGCGACAGCATGACAGGGGGACGTCGATGCCGGTTTGGCCCGTCATGCTCTAAACTTTTGATTTAGAGCCGTTTTATCCGGTTCAAATGAGTCCGCTTCAACTACAAACGCTCCGGAGAGCGCAGTAGAATATGATTCTATTGCTATAGGATAGTATAACAATCTATCCCGCATTGCGGCCTTGACTCTGCCGAAGCAAGACTTCAGCGGGTCCACAGTAAGCCTCTTGACGTTCGGCGCTCCAATAACGAAGCATATCTAATGGTATACGTTTTCCCGTGACCGCACAAAGCACATGGCTGCCGGGCTTGAGGACGACATATTCGCCATCGCCAAAATGGACCGTCGCGGGCCCGTCCATGTCGCGGTCGAAAGCATTCATGACACTAACCTAACGCCTCCAAAACGGAAGTTCATGCATTCACGTCGCGTGTTTGCGAGCTTGGCGACGCTCTAACATTTGCGACCGCGTTGGTCCAATTGGACTCAACTCAAAAAAGGTCGCCCTGAGCCTTGAGGTTTTGGGCCTTAAGGATTTGAGCCTTGAGGGCCTGAGCCTTCACGCTCGGAGTCTGGAGGCCGTGAGCTTTAGCGGAGGATCGGCCTCTGGTCGCAGCCTCGGTCGGCGTCCGCGGAACCCCATCTATACTCGCGCCAACCGACTGATCCACAAAGACAAGCTTAATCGCTTCGCCAGGCGTCAGATCCGCGCCAAAGCGGGCCAGCCGGCCGTCTGCATGGTGGACCCGCGCGAAACCGTGTTGCAGCGGCCGGTTCGGATCCAGCGATTGACGAAGTTTGTCGATCGCGACCAGATGGTCCTGGGCGCGGTCGAAGCGGCGCGTGAGCGCGGCGACCAGCCTCGCGGACAGGGCCTGCAGCCCCGCCCTTCGCGTCGCCGTCGCCTGAGCCCGAACCACCGCGGCGTCCAGACGCCTGGAAAGGTCGCCGAGCCGCTCGGCCCTCAGCCGTATGGGACGGTCGAGCAGGGCTGGGTTCAAGCGCGCCGAGACCCGCGTCAGATCGCGCTCATGGGCGGCGGCGTTGCGGTCAAGCCCCGCGGCCAAACGGCCGGCGGCCATGTCGAACCGTTGGCTGGCCAGCGCCAGGATTTCGACCGGTCGCGGCAGGCCGCGCGCCGCGGCCGACAAGCGCGTTCGCCGCGCTTCAAGGGCGTGGGCCGTGCACCGGGTCAGGCGGCGCTCATAGTCCAGCACCAGGGCCTTGAGGTCGGCCAGGACCGGCGTCGCCATCTCGGCCGCCGCGGTGGGCGTCGGGGCGCGGCGGTCGGAGACGAAATCGATCAAGGTGGTGTCGGTCTCGTGGCCGACGGCGGAAATCACCGGCAGGCGGCTCTGGGCCACCGCGCGGGCGAGCGCCTCATCGTTGAAAGGCCACAGATCCTCGACCGAGCCGCCGCCCCGGGCGACAATCAAAAGGTCGGGCCTGGGCAGGGCGCCGCCGGGCTCCAGCGCGTTGAACCCCCTCACCGCCGAAGCGACCCCCGCGGCGGCGGTCTCGCCCTGCACCGCCACAGGCCAGACCAGCAGATGGACGGGCCAACGGTCGCGAATGCGATGCAAGATGTCGCGGATGACCGCGCCGGTCGGACTGGTGATGACGCCGATGACGCTCGGGTGGCTCGGCAGCGGCCGCTTACGGGCGGCATCGAATAGGCCCTCGGCCGCCAGCTTGGCCTTGAGCCGCTCCAACTGAGCCAGGAGAGCGCCGACGCCGGCAGGCTCCAGGCTTTCGATCACCATCTGATAGGACGAGCGTGCGGGATAGGTGGTGATCTTGCCGGTGACGATCACCTCCAGCCCCTGGTCGGGCTGGGCCTTCAGGCCGCGGACGCTCCCCTTCCAGATCACGCCGTCGATGCTGGCCTTATCGTCCTTCAGCGTCAGGTAGATATGACCCGACGCGTGACGCGTGACCTTGGAAATCTCGCCGCGCAGCCGCACGAAGCCATAGGCGTTCTCCAGCGTGCGCTTCAGGGCGAACGCGAGTTCGGAGACGGAATAGGGCGGCGTATTGCCGGCCGAGGCGTCGGGAGGAGCAATCTCTGAGTCGAGGGCCGTCATCCCTCAAGGATAAGGGCGATCGCGGGTTGGCGCGAGCGTCTGTAGACCGCTTTTAGCCCTGGCCGTGATCGGCTAGCCCTGGCCTGGATCGGCGATCTTGACCGCCGACGCCGCCTTGGGTCTGGGCGCGCGGCGGACCGGCGCAAGGGCGTCGGCGACTAAGGCGGTAATCACACCGAAAAGAACATGCAGGCCGAGCCGCTGGAGGCGCACTGCGTCCGACTCATGGTCCGGGTCCGGCGTCAGGCCGATGCTCGGCGCGACGCCGGCGATCGCGACCGCGTAAAGACCTGCGCCGAACAGGGCGCCGGCCGCCACAGGCGGCACGGATTGGGTCAGGGGGCGGGTCGCGCCATAGACCGCGCCGAACGCTGCGGAGGCGGCCAGATGATTGGCCTGCTCCAGCGCCTCGGCGCCGTCTTCACCGGCCCAATCTCGGGTATTGAAGCGGCGGTCCAGCCAATCGCTCGCGTGGTCGGCGAGGATCTTGTGCAACAGGCCGGCGTCGCGACCCATGGCCATCACGCCGCTGACAATCACGCCTGCGACCACGCCGCCGATCGCGCCTGCTGTCGTCTTGCGCATGATGCGCTCCATCGCCGTCCAAAAGGGGATTGGGCGATAAAGCCCGGACGTCGGCTTTCGTTCCGTACAAGTTTTCGTTCCGTCGTCCGCTGTCGCACCCTATTAGAGCCGCCATGTCGTTAGCTCAGCATTTGCACACGCCATTCAACCATCGGATATCGACGCGGGAGCGCCGCAAGATGCGGCTACGCGCCCGACGCACCATCCGTTTGGCGGTCATCGTCGCGGGCGCCATCGCCGCGGGCCTGATCGCCGTCCTGTTCGCCAAACTGTGCGACCTCGCCGGCGACGCTCACAGCCGCCTCCTGACCTATTCCAAGCCCCTGGCCCTGTTGCTCTTGCCGGCCGGCTTGGCCGGGGCGGTCTGGGCGACACGGAAGTTCGCCCCGCCGGCGGCCGGAAGCGGCATTCCTCAGATCATCGCGGCCGCCGAAGGCCAGGGCCGCGTTCGGGTGGACGACCCCCGCGTCTCCATGACCACGGCCCTGTTCAAGATCGGAATCTGCGCCTTCCTGCTGCTCTGCGGCGCCTCCATCGGCCGTGAGGGGCCGACGGTGCAGGTCGCCGCCGCGGTGGTCTATCTCTTGGGCGCCCGGCTGCACGGCGGCCCGGGGCGCCGCGCGCTCCTCATCGCCGGCGGGGCCGCGGGCGTCGCGGCGGCCTTCAACGCGCCGATAGCTGGCGTGGTGTTCGCGGTGGAGGAGCTGGCCCGCGGCTTCGAGCGGCGCGCCAATACCATCGTGATCCTGGTGGTGGTGGTCGCCGGGGCTGCGTCCTACGCGGTGGCGGGGAATTACGCCTATTTCGGCGAACTTCGGGGCGAGATGACGTTGGGCTCGGCCTGGTGGTCGGCCCCGGTGCTGGGCGTCGTCTGCGGCCTATTGGGCGGTCTCTTCTCCAAGGCGCTCGCCGGCATGATCGGCCCCAAGCCTGGGCGCTTCGGCAAATGGCGGATGCGGCGGCCCCTGATCTTCGCCCTAGGCTGCGGCCTTGTCGCCATGGCGGCGGCGATCGGGTCGCGCGGCCTGAGCTATGGCACCGGCTACGCCGAGACCAGCTCGCTTCTCGCCGGCCATCCGGGGCGCGGCCTGACGCTGGCGGTCGCCAAGTGGATCGCCAACCTGGCCGCGGCGGGGTCGGGGGCGCCCGGCGGTATTTTTTCGCCCTCGCTCACGACCGGGGCGGGAATCGGCGCGGCCTACGCCCACCTGTTCCCCATGGTCTCGGGCCGGGATGCGATCGTGCTCGGCATGGCGGCCTATCTGGCGGGCGTGGTCCAGGCGCCCCTGACCAGCGCTGTGATCCTGATGGAAATGACCCGCGATCCCGGGATGGTCGGGCCCCTCATGCTCTCGACCCTGATCGCCCGCGCCGTCTCAGCCCAGGTCTGCCCCGAGCCGATCTATCACACGCTGTCCCACGCCTGGCGCCTGTACGGGCCGGCGGCGAAGCTGTCTCCGGTTGTGGCGCCCATCGCGACCCTTGACCCGGTCAAGGCCACGCCGCAAAGCCCCGTCGCATGAACATTCTGCTGGTGGGGTCGGGCGGGCGTGAACACGCCCTGGCCTGGAAGATCGCGCAATCGCCTTTGCTGACGCGCCTGGTGGTCAGTCCCGGCAATCCGGGGATCGAGCGCCTGGCCGACGTGCGCGCTGTCCGGGTCGACGACATCGAGGGCCTGGTCGCCCTGGCCCAGGAGATCAGCGCCGATCTGGTGGTGGTCGGCCCCGAAACGCCGCTGGCGCTGGGCCTGGCCGATCGGTTGGCCGCGCTCGACATTCCCTGCTTCGGACCGACCGCGCAAGCCGCGCAACTGGAATCTTCCAAGGCCTTCACCAAGGCCTTCGCCCAACGCTGGTCGCTGCCGACCGCCGCCTTTGAGCTTGTGCAAGACGCCGACGACATCGACGCCGCGCTCGACCGTTTCACCGCCCCCTATGTGATCAAGGCCGACGGCCTGGCGGCGGGAAAGGGCGTGGTGATCGCCGCCGATCGGGCCGAAGCCAAGGCGGCGGCGCAAGAAATGCTCGCCGGCAAGTTCGGCGGCGCGGGCGCTCGGATCGTCGTCGAGGCCTTCATGACCGGCGAAGAGGCCTCGCTGTTCGCCTTATGCGACGGCCGAACCGCCCTGGTGTTCGGCGGCGCCCAGGATCACAAGCGCGCCTACGATGGCGACCTTGGGCCCAACACCGGCGGCATGGGCGCCTATAGCCCCGCGCCGGTTCTTAAGCCCCATGTGATGGCGGCCGCGGCGCGCGACCTGATCGCACCGACTGTGGCGGGCATGGCGGCGGAGGGAACCCCGTTCAAAGGCGTGCTGTTCGCCGGTCTGATGATCACGCCGGACGGGCCGCGGCTCGTGGAGTTCAACGCCCGCTTCGGCGACCCCGAATGCCAGACCCTGATGTTGCGGCTGGAGAGCGATATCGTCCCTTACCTCCAGGCCGCGGCTGTGGGCGCCTTAGCTGGCATGCCGGCGCTGATCTGGCGCGAGGAGGCGGCGATCTGCGTGGTGCTGGCGGCCAAGGGCTATCCGGACCAGCCCCAACTCGGCACGGTGATCACCGGCGCAGAGGCCGACTTCGGGGGCGACGTTGTGGTCTTCCATGCCGGCGTGAGCCGCAACGCCCAAGGCCAGCTGATCGCGTCCGGCGGGCGGGCGCTCAACGTCTGCGCGCGCGGCGCGACGGTGGAGCAGGCGCGGACGAAGGCCTACGCCGCGATCGCCAAGATCGACTGGCCCGGCGGCTTCCATCGGACCGACATCGCCTGGCGGGCGCTGGGGTAGGAGATGATCAAGTTCCAGCGGCTCTTCGCCATAGGCGACAGCGTGCTAAGATGTACACACCTGAGTAGGGCGTCAGCGAGCCTTTAGGGCTAACAGCCGATCCAGCGCCGCCTCATCCTCAAACCGGGCGCGAACCGGCCAGGCCGCGACCCGCGCGCGCCAGGCGGGCGGCAGGCGCACCCAGTCCTTTTCGGTCGTGATCAAGCCGGCGCCAAACAGGGCGGCGCGATCGCGCAGCGCCTGAAGATCGCCTGGTGTGAAGGCGGCATGATCGGGAAAGGGGGCGAAATCCACCAGCTCGACCCCGGCCGCCGCCAGACTGCGCTCCACCTTCCAGGGCTTGGCGACGCCTGCAAAGCCCAGTTGCGGGCCCTGGGGCGCGTCAGCCGCCGGCTCCAGCCGGGCGACCAGGAGGGGCTTGCAGGCGAAGAGCGCGGCGAGTTCAGGATCGACAGCCGGCGCATCCGCCGGCAGCAGGACGACGATAGCGTCGGCGCGGGCCAGGCCGACTTTGAACGGCTCCCGCAGAGGGCCGGCCGGGAAGACCCGACCGTCGCCGAACGGCCACTCTCCGTCCCGCGTCTCGCCATCGACGACGATCAGCGAGAGCGTCTTCTTCAGCGTCGGGTTCTGATGGGCGTCGTCCAGTACGAGGGCGCCGGCCCCCGCCGCGACAGCCGCGAGCGCCCCGGCCGGACGATCCCGCGCGATCCAGATCGGGGTATCGACGCTCAGCATCAGCGGCTCGTCGCCCACCTGGTCCGCCGTGTGGTGCGCGGGGTCGACCCGCAGCGGACCCTTTTCGCGGCCGCCATAGCCGCGGGACAGGCCGTGGGCGTCCAGGCCGGCTCTGCGCAACCGCGCCAGCACCTCGCGCACGACCGGCGTCTTGCCCGACCCGCCGACGGTCAGGTTGCCGACCGAGATCACCGGCACGCCGGGATCGAGCGGCGCAGTGCGCGCCATGCGTCTCGCCGTCGCCGCGGCCCAGATCCAGGACAGAGGCGTGAGAAGGACGCGACTGACCCGCGCCGGACCGCCGCTTCGAACATACCACCAGCGCGGCGTGGCCCATTTCATGGCGCGCGCCTCCGCAAGCTCAAGAGCTGGGCGCAAGCCGCCTCAACCGCGCCGCCCTGCCGGCCGGCGAACGCCTTCGCCCGCGCGGCCTCGTCACGGAGCGCGCCATCGTCGGTCAGCGCCTCGGCGAAGACGGCGGCGAGCTCGGCCGCGCCGCCGATCAGGCGCACGGCGCGCTCAGCCGCTAGCGCCGCATAGACGCCGCGCCAGTTCTCGACATATTGGCCAGAAACCACCGGACAGCCCAGCCGCGAGGCTTCGAGCGGATTGTGGCCGCCGATACGGGGCGCCAGCGAGCCGCAGATCAGCGCGATCCTGGCCAAGCGAAACCAAAGGCCAAGTTCGCCGAGCGTATCGGCGACATAGACCTGCGTCGTCGCGTCGAGCGTCTCGCCGGCGGCCCGCCGGGCGACACGGAAGCCCTGGACCCTGGCGGTCTCTGCGATGGCGCCGCCGCGACCCGTGTGGCGCGGGACCAGGACCAGCAGGGGACGATCGGGCCGGTCCTTCAGCCAGGCGAACACCTCCAGCACCGTCTCGTCCTCGCCCGGATGGGTCGAGGCGGCCAGGAGGACGGGACGGTCGCCGATCGCCAAGCGGACGGCCTCCAGCGCGGCCCCGTCCGCCGGCAGGGGCTCTCCCACCAGCTTCAGGTTCAGCCGCCCGTCATCGCGCGCGCCGAGGGTCGACAAGGCGAGGGCCGTCGCCTCGTCTTGGGTCAGGACCAGGTCGAAGCCGCCGAACAGCGCGCCCGCTGCGGCCGGGACCCGTCGCCAGCCGCGTACGCTGGCGTCCGACAGCCGGGCCGAGACCAGGGCTGTCGCGGCGCCTGCGCGCCGGGCGGCGGCGATCAGGTTGGGCCAGATCTCGCTTTCGACGAACACCGCGAGATCGGGGCGCCAGTGGGCGACGAAGGCTTGCGCCGCCGCCGGCGTATCGACAGGGACGAATTGATGGAGCGCCCGCGGCGGTAGGCGCTGGGCCAGCAATTGGGCGGACGCGAGCGTCCCCGAGGTCACAACGAGGCCAAGCCCCGGATCGGCGGTCAGCAAGGCTTCGACCAGGGGCAGGACCGATAGGGTCTCGCCGACGCTCGCGCCATGCAGCCAGACGAGGCTGCCGGACGGACGGGGCAGGCTCGGGCGGCCCAATCGCTCCGGCAGGCGACGCGCGTCCTCCTTCCCCCGGCGTGCTCGGCGGTGCAGCAGCCAGGGCGCGAGGGGAGCGACGAGGCGGGTCAGGCCGCCATAGACCCCAAGCGCGAAGCTCACGCGAGCCAAGCTCACGCGAGACGTTCGGCGGCTTGGGCGTCGGCGGCGATCAGCCGGGCCTGCCAGTCCAGGCGCAAGGCCTCGTCATCCGCATCGCGGGGCGCATACAGCGGCCCGACGAACACCACCGCCCCCCGTCCGAACGGCAGGGGCAGCAGCGTCTTGTCCCAGCTGTTCAATCGAAACGCCGGGCGCGCGGAAAGGCCGAACAGGAAGACCGGCGCGCCTGACAATTTGGCGAGCGTCACCGCGCCCGCCGCCATCACCTGAGCTGGGCCGCGGGGGCCGTCGGGGGTGATGGCGACCACCCCGCCCGAGCGGATGAAGCGCAACGCCTCCCGCAGGGCGCCCGCGCCGCCCTTGTCGTCCTTGGCGTCGGCGGAGCGGGCGGAGGAGCCGCGGATAGCCGGAAAGCTCAAACGCTCCATAGCGCGGGCGATGAACTCTCCGTCCGGCGAAAGGGAGATCATCACCTTCCGCGGCTTCTTGGCGAGCACCTCGCGGCAGGCGGGGCCGAGGGGAATGCGGCCATGCCAGAAACAAGCGACAATGCCGGTGTCGCTGGCCACCGCCGCATCCGCCGCCGCCCGGTTCTCGAACCGCCAGCGCGTAGTTCGCAGCGCGATGTCGAGATAGGTGGAAAGGATCACGGCCAGGACGCCCTGGACCTGGGGCGAACGAAAGAACGACTTCAGCGACATGTCAGCGCGCGACGGAAGAGGACGCCGCGGCGACCGTGGCGACTGAGCCCTCAAGATCAAGGTTCTGCGCTCGCGCCAAGCGCGCATAAAGACCGCCCTGCCCCATCAGGACGGCATGGCTGCCGACCTCGACGACTCTTCCCGCCTCGATCACATAGATGCGGTTGGCGCGGCGGACCGTGGAGAGGCGGTGGGCGATCAGGATGGAGGTGCGGCCGGCCATCAGGCGCTCCAAGGCTTCCTGCACCTTGGCCTCGCTCTCGGTGTCCAGCGCGCTGGTGGCCTCGTCTAGCAAGAGGATCGGCGCGTTCTTCAAGAAGGCGCGGGCGATGGCGATGCGCTGGCGCTGGCCGCCCGACAGCCTGGCGCCGGCCTCGCCCACCAAGGTGGCGTAACCGTTGGGCAGAGCGGTGATGAAGTCGTGGGCCGCGGCGGCGCTGGCCGCGGCCTCGACGTCGGCTTGGGTCGCGTCCGGTCGCGCATAGGCGATATTGGCGCGGATGGTGTCGTCGAACAGGAACGGCTCCTGGGTGAC
>Ga0116229_10011686_pt1 | contig 12872 bp, 7 predicted proteins | sample S1TSphgellanicum_3_FD_87313 | JGI IMG/M metagenome (GOLD analysis project Ga0116229, IMG submission 87313) | Host-associated microbial communities from peat moss isolated from Minnesota, USA - S1T2_Fc - Sphagnum magellanicum MG | ecosystem: Host-associated > Plants > Peat moss > Unclassified...
CGAGAATGGCCAGTTTTGGCATAATAGGGCATCAAATGCGTAACTGGGAATGAAAATTTTACAAAACAAAAAAACCCAGACCCAAACTAATATTTCCACCAATTTTGGTGGTCACTAAGTTTCATCCTGTCTTTCCTTTTACCTGCCTCCACTGTTGCTACATATAATTTTCACTGCTCCTTCCTGTACAACTACTATAACTAGTCTCGAACCTTGTGCATTAAATGCTGAGTTTCAGCATTTCATACTGAGATTTAACAAAGTTTCCTTACTTTGCGGACACCACTGGAAAGAGGGGATAGGGGGTGAAAGCAGGCCCAAAGACAGGGTGAACACAGGGTGACTTTAGGGATAACTCCATTGAATGTAGAAGAGACAATCAGATGTGGGTAAAGGGTTTTTCTAGACACTTGGACTTTTAAATTACCCTCAACAATCTTATATATTAAAGCTACAGTGTCTATCTGTCTGTTCGGGCAGGCACTGCCCGGACAGACACATAGACACCACTGCGGTGTCACACTTGGTGCTTGGATCTTTGTTTTTTGTTTTTTTTTTGATGGGTTTTGTTTTCTGTGACAGTTATTACCCAACTGATAAGTGGGAGCCAACAGGGGGGGTCACCCGTGCAGGGGGGAAGGGGGGGGCAGCACGGGTGACGAGGGTCAGTAGGGGGGCCAGCACGGGCGAGGGGAGGGATGGGTAGGGAAGGATCGGGCGAGGGGGGCCAGCACATGCCAGGGGGAGGGCACGGGCGGGGAAGGATCGGACGAAATGGAGGGCACGAGCGAGGAAGAACCAGGCGGGGGGAAGTTCGACGGGTGCATTATGCACCAGGTTCACACTAGTATAAACAACATGACTGGACCAATCTGATTCCATCATTTGATTCTATACACATCAAACAGATTTTGAAGGATATTGTGGGTGAGGTGATATTGCAGTCCTATTGGCAATCCCCCTCCCTCAAATGTACATATTACAGAAGACCTTAAATCAGCCACATGTCTTTATTGCAAGCAGAACTACTTCCCATTTCTGCCCATTTGCTAGAACAAGATGTGTTCATGCTGCCCAGACAAATCTTGTTGCTGCCCAGACACACACATTAGGTGTCCATTACAGGCCCAAACAAGCATAACTGGACCCTTGGCCAAAGGTCGACAGGGAAGAAAAAAAACAAGCAGGAAGAACTTTTGCACTGCCTGCAAATGGTACTGCTGTAATTTTTTCCTGGCAGTCTGCCCTGTGCCCTGTTTTTCTCAGCCTTGTCATGTTTTGCACCCATAACCTCCCATGTTATGAGTACCAAGGGCCATGTAACATGTCAGGTAGCATTTGGCAAAGGGTCTTGTAGCATGTTACACACCCCCTAACACCTGTAACAAGCCAGAAACACATCCGATGTGAAAACAAGGGGTTGTGTCACACTGTGGCCTTGCCATTTACATGAAAAAGTATCTTAAGGCAATAGAAGAAGAATTATGGAAACTCAAATATTTCACCATGCAAAATTGTAATCTTCAAAAATCCTCTAAAAGAAACCAAAATCCTTCAAGATATTATAACTCTATAACTAATCTCAAGTTTGAACACAAGCCAAAAATATCATCTTTTAAAAAATCCTCATATAAAAACAGACCTATTACCTAGTAGCCAAAATCCATTAAGCTACTATACTCTATAATGAATCTAAACACAATATCCTTGCCTTGGTAGGGCAAGGCCAAAAAATGGGCTAAAGGGCAGGGGAAAAAGAATTGCAGCAATACTCTTGTACTGAATGCATAAGGGCATCTGTAATGTGAGGGGAGCTATCCATCAAGGAAGAGGAAGTACAAAAGGACAAAACTGAAGTCCTAATTCAATTGTTATAACTTACAAGTAAAGATGTTCAAGACAATGAATTACTAACTAAGGGCCTGTACACTGTACTTTGGATGAGTACAACCTTCAACACCTGAAAATGGGTTTGGCACTTGTACATATTTGCATGGGTTACAAGGGTGAGATGGTCACCACAGAGCCCACTCCACAATAAATGACTATATCTGATTGGCCAGCCATAATTTTTGACCCAGGTTATATAGCTTTAAATAGTCTCTCACCTTATACCGTCCAATTTTTCAAGTTCATGAGTGGGGCTGGGGAAACAAACAACACTCTATGTTGGATGTACTAAGCATTCATAGAGTTTCAAATAATGCGGTAGAACCTTGTCTTTGACAGATGATAGCTATTACACATTGAACGGTTACTTCACTCTAGATAACTAAGAAAGCAAATTCAGATCACCAAATCCAACAATCCCATTGGTCAACATATATAATTCAAGCCTACACACAACAATATTTTGTTGAACATTGAAAATAATGGTTCCATTCTAGCAATTCCCATTGGTCTTTTAAAATTCTCATAAACTTACCGAACCAATAAATTTAATTGTTAGTTCACTCAATATAACTAAGACAAAAAAATCAAATCACCAAATCCAGCAATTTCATTGACCATACAACATTTTTTTGCGCACCTACACACAAGCCTATTCAACACCCATTGTTAATTAACATTAAATCTTTAAAATTTTAAAGCCAAACATCAATGTTTGTAAGAATATCAAAAAATGACAAACTACATCAATGTTAGCATGCATTCAAAAGTGTATCCATTTTTTTTTCTCTTTTTTCATTTCTTTGTATTTTTTCCCTCTTTGCCTACCTCTCTTTCTCTCTCCATCCTTCTATCTTTTCCACCCCCTTTTTTCCTTGCCACTACTTTCTGCACAAGCATTGCATTCAAACTTGAAAGTGACAAAAGACCCAAAAAGAAAACAATTATCTCTATGCCCAAAAGACAATAAAACCTACACTTTTAGTGGGGCCAAAACACAAAGATTGCATTGAAACTTGAAAAAATGAAGAAAAAACCAAAAACCAAAAACAAGACAATGAAAGAGAAGAAGAAGAAGAACAATGAGAAAGAAAAGAAAACTTACAAAAAGAGGTAGTGGTGAAAACAAAAAGGAGAAAAAGAATCAAATGAAAAAATAAAAAAGAAAAAGTATTATTTTATAAGTGTGAATTGGATTGCAACTTTTAAAAACATAATTCAATGCTAGTTATCATTTAATATTATGTGTGAACATGTTAAAATAATGCTAACAAGATTGATAGTAACTTATTATTTTAAAAATGATGATGGGCCACTTTGTTGGTGTTGTGGTGATGTTAGTTAGAGCATTTCCACCAATTAGTGTTTTTTTAAAAAACAAATTATAAACAAAATTTGATTTTTTAAAAAGGGTAGCTACTCCTACAAAAGGGAGAAAAAAGTTCAAGGTTTTTTTCCTTGAAAAACATCGAAGGACAACTATGACCAACCAAAGAATGAAGACTCCACCACCATGAGTTGCCATATGAAACCCTAACACCTTTTATAATGTTGCCAAACAACATGGAAGAGAATTGTTGATCTTGCCACAAATTACAATTGGACCATCCATGTAGCTTGAATGCAAGATACATTAAACATTAGTCACCATGGTTTTAAGTAGTGTGTGAAGGAATTCACCATAACATTATTTTTTAATGTTTAAAATCTCTTCCCCAATCAACTTTCTCTTGCAATGCAATGTTGTCATATAGTTTTAAAAAGCCATTTGCATTTGCTAATGTCTAGTCTTCAATGCAATGTGCATCATGGAGGTTTATGCACACATTTTTTGCAATGTGACGTGACAATTGATGAAGGGGGTGATTTTCCAAAAAATCTTTTCAACTTTGGAGTCAAAGGCCAACAATGGGCATTCAAATTCAACCTTCCATCTTTCTACTTGGCAAGGGGAAGTATTACTACTTTATGTTATTGTTTAAGGTGTTAAAGCCTCAAGCTTTTTTGTGATTGATTTTGTTAAAACTTTTTTGTGCAATGGTTTTATTGGTCATTAATTGGCCATTGTAAGTTGTTGTGTGCAGTGGAGTTGTTAATCATTAAATGAGTGTTGTAATTTTGTGCAATGTACCATCAACATGAGTTTAGTAAATTAAAACTTGGAAAGTTGAATTTCAAATTTCGGGAATTAGGAAAGGCTTAGTAAATCAGAACTTGAGAAATCAGATTTCAAATTTTAGGCAATTAGAACTTGAAAGATGGGTAGTTCAATTGCAAGTTGTTGTTTTTTTTCAAAGGTAAAGTTTTTAAACCTCACACTTTGGTTCTTGTCATTTTCATGGGTTTTTATTTAGAGTTGCTTTATTACAAACTAATTCTACCTCTCCAAACTCTAGAACCATTGGATTACAGTAGTCACATTTAGGGTTCAAGATCGATGTTCTATAAAATTAAATCTACCTCTGTAAACTCTATAATTCATTTAACACTTCATTTGTAGATTCTAGTGGTCATGTTTAAGGTTCAAATTTTAGGCTTGTTTTTTTACAAAATTATTCAACCTCTTTGCATTCCAAAGTTTGCAAAGTTATAATCCTTCTTTTTTCTTTCATCATATACCATTATTTCCAAAATCAAGTTTGTTTTTGACAAGTCTATGCAAAAATGATTCTACCTTTCTAGATGTTAGAGTCCATTTAACACTTATTCTACAAATTATAGTGGTTATGTTTAAGGTTTAAGGTCCTTTATTACAAAATTGATTATACATGTTTGCACTTTAAAATTTACAAAGTTTTGATCTTTCTTTTTTCTATCATCATAAACCATTACTTCCAAATTGTCAAGTTTTTTTCAAACTTTTTAGAGTCCAAAACCAAGTTTGTTTTTGACAAGTTAGTGCAAAAATTAATTTACTTCTTTAAACTCTAGAGTACATTTAACACTTCTACAAATTACATTAACCAAGTTTAAGGTTTAGGGTCCTTTATTACAAAACTGAATATATAAGTTTGCAAAATTTCAATGTTTCATTTTTCTTCCATTAGATACTAGTATTTTCAAAATATTAAGTTTTTGTCAAATTCTTTAAAATTAAAAGTCAAGTCTACTTTTCACAATGCCTCCAAAACTTCCTCACACCTACAAATTCAAATTATTTTTCTTTCTAGTAAGAACCTTGATGTTGTGGGTGGGGATTTTGTAATATATGATAACAATGTTATTTCTTCATCTCGTGGTCCTTTTGCATCTCTTCTTTTGTTTTCACTAGACCATTTTGATACTTCAAATCCAAATCTTGATGATGATGTTGTGGTTATGTCATTGGATTATTTTTTTTCCACCCTTGATGCAAATTTGCCAAATGTCCCATTAGTAAAAAAATTAACTATGATACAAATAGAAAATTCAAAGAGTCTTGGGCTGTAAACTACCATGAGCAAAATCTTGTTTAGGGTCAAATGGTAGCTTACACATTATCAAGTGAAAGATCTATAATGAGGTGGAAAGGAAGGATAAAATCCTTGTTGTTAAATGGGATACTCTTTGTAAGCATGCAAGTTGGCATAAAGTTAAAAATAATATTGGAATTAATGTGAAGAAGGGGGAGTGGTATTATTCCAAAGATTATAAGCATACCAAAAACCATACATTGTTTGCCTCATAGCCAATAAACTATTGTTGCCTAACTTGGAAATGGGGATGCAAGAAAGAAGGGAATTTTTTTTCTCAATTTGCTATAGTATTGCATTTGTTGTAACAAAAACGTCCCATGCTAAAATATGAAGCAATGAAACCAATATTTGAGTTTCTTGTGGTTCCAAAAACCAACAAGAAACATTGGAGTGATAACTTCGAATGGACAATTGTAGAATTCATGCATCATGAAGTTTTGTGAATAATTAAAGTTATAGTTGGGGCTACCCATTAAATTTCTTTTAGTTGTGATGAGGTCTCCACATTAGACATCTAATCTTGGTGTTTTATCCATTATTATGTTGTGGAAAATTGGGTAAGGATTCCTATTTTGATTTCCTTTGATCATGTATTGGAAGGATTTGGAATTGACAGTTCAACAAAAGTGATTATGAAGGCATTAACCATAGGAAGGGGTATGCCAAGAAACCATGTTACTACCAAGCTGATTTGTTTTGGAGGAGATAATGTTAATGTGTTTCAAAACATTGAGTTTGGTGTCACCAAACATATTCATAATGATTATTAATTCAATTCCATAAGAGTGCATTATATGGCACATTGTGTCGCAACCCTACTTTGAGGGGAGCTTGCGGGGACATGCACAAGCTTTAAATGCATCCTAAAGAGTTGGTTGGTAGTGGCGGCCAACGCGGGAAGTCATGACCCCGTTCGCGTACTTTAATTGTGTAGATTAGGAGTTGGGTTTTTGGCAAAACCCAAATGTTGCTTCTCGTACCTTGGTAAACAAACTTTTTTGTTAAGGCTTGATTGTTGTAATCAAGGCACAAGGTTGGGAAAGGAGTCATGTCAAGTAGCTTAGGTCAAGATTAGAATTGGCTTGAGTTCCTCATGAGGGAAAGGTTGAAATAATGGCCTCTCAAATGAGGGTTTCGTCAATTAAGCTAGTTTAGGTCTTTTGATAGAGCAAAGGTTAAGGGTTTTCTATGAGATACCCTTGGACTTGCCAAGAAAGTGCTGGAAACTTGGGGACGCCTAAGTTAGCTTGAGGCAAGGTCTTGTCGCAAAAGTCGGCACTTGATGGCCAAGGATCCAAAAGAAAAAAATTGTAATTTTGGAAAAAAAATTTAAGTGTCAATGAGGACATTGACCTTTTCTTCTAGTGGGGGAGAGTGTCGCAACCCTACTTTGAGGGAGTGTGAGAATGAAACTCACACTCCCAAAATTGGGACTTGGGAGTCCTTCGGAACTCTTGAAATTTCAAAGTTCAATTTCAGGGGTCAAAAAACCTCGCATTGGGGTGTTCTTTATATCATTGGAAAGCTAGCAAAGTGTAGATGTCGAAAATGGGCTCGCATGGGCCATTTGGACATCTGCAGCACAAGTTATGGCAAAAAAAAGGGCCGAGAGTCAAACTGATAGTTTGATTCCCAACCACTAAAAGTCGGGAACTAACCCGACCTTGGTGCGTGCAGGTGGAGTGCAATACACCATTGGAAAGCCCTCAAGGAGAACTACAAGTTTACTTTAGATTTCATCCTAATTGGAGGTCTAAACAAAAAGTTATGACCTCATAAAGTCCTGGGAGTCTAAATCAGGACAATTTCGGGACTCTTCCTTGGGAGTCCCAGGACAAAAAGCCATTCAAATGTGGGTGCCGTGGAGAGGCACAAAGTATACTACATGGGGGAAGGTGGTGGCTTCCCCCGAATCCAGGCCGTGGTGAATCATGTGAGTCCAGAATTGCTCCTGGTTTGTCCTAGCACCAAAGGTGCTCCAGAAGGTGAACTAACCAACTTGTTGGTTGGTTTGATGTGAGTAAGTAAATAAAGTTTCTCACTCTTCATAGTCCCATCCCGGAGCTTTAGCACACCTTTTTACCCCTTTTAATGTTGAGAGTTGGGAGCGTGCACCAAATTCCCCACAATTCTGCTATGTGAGTAACTTAGACCCATCTTGGGTCTAACTAGGAACTTGGGAGTGCGTCACATTGGATGAACATGGTATTGCAAACCTTATTCATTTTTCCTTTGGTGAAGCACATTGAGAATTTGTTTATACAAACTTTGCATGTTTATTTTGCACATTCCCCTAAAAGACATTTGGAATTTTCAAAATTAATTGAGATTATGGAAACAAAGGGGAACAAATCTTGCATAATGTGAAGACTAGATGGATTTCCATGTTGAGTCTTGTGAAAAAAATGATGGTAAAATACAAAACCTTGTTGGTGAAAATGGTTATGGACCAAAATACAAATCAACAATCAAAGTTTAATTATGAACACCTTTGTGACCTACAAATTTTACTTGGGCTTGCATGCATTTTGCCCTTGCTAAAATCAATGCATGCTCTCATCAAATTTGCCCAAATGTGGGACATATTTGTATATGACCTTGTGACAACCATCAAAGTTTGTCAAGGTGATTTTTATAACATGTACTTTGATTAGGCCTCTAATTTTACAACAAATAATTTATAGGCTTTCAAATCTTTGCTTCCATGAAAGTATCCATATGTAGTGGGTGACAAATGTTAATGCCAAAGTTTGGCACTTAGCCTTTGAAGTTTTTGGCCAACACATTTGGGTAGTACACTAAGATTTGAAAGCAATGGTTGTTTGTTTTGTGATAGAAGATGTTTTTGCTATTGTTGAGAATATGGTGAAAAACTAGTGCACAAGTGTTACCTTCATTGCCCTTATGTGTGTTATTCTTCTTCATTCTAACTTTAGGTCTATAGGATTTTTTCATTGAAATTCCAACATGTGTGTGTTTTGGCAAGGGCTATGAAAGGACTCAATCAAGAGCTAAATTTTAGGATCCCATCTCATGCCATCATGGATTCGCTTGGGATTGTGTATCCACAATATTGGTTTGAGCAAATTTGATGTGACATTTGGCAAACATTTGAAGGATCTTAAAGTTGTTTTCTGTCATGGCAAGGCATAGACCTTAAATGGGTAGGTGGTTCAAGTGCATGAACTCCTAAATGCAAGTGACCTTGAATTCCAACATGGCATGTTCAAATTGACAATGAAATCAAATGCATCAAATTGTATCCCCCCCTTCCCCCCCCCCTAACACAATCCATTGACCATGATGTGGCACTTGGTGACAACGTCCCACATTTTGGTTATTAGCTTATTGGAGTATGTTAAATTGACTAAGCTAGTTATGGTGTAAGTGGTTGGTAGTGTGGAAGATGAGAGATGTTTTCTTATTTTGGCCTTTATGAAATCTAAGCTTTGCAATAGGTTGACAACCCATTTGCCACTCATTGTGCATATGTTTGTGCAACGCTTCTATACCATACCATAGAGAATTTCCCACACAAATAATGCATTGAGTAGTGGAGAGGTGCCCACCATCATTATTGTAATGATGGGTAAGGTGTAATGAGCAAGTTATTTTGAGGGAGCATAAAGTTCCTTCAAAAATGAAGGCAACTTCTCTGCATATGCTTATCCCAGCGTGTGCAATAGGATTTTTTGTGCCAGCAAAGGTTTGCTGGTGATGTATGGTGAATTCCCATGGCTGACTCCTGAGACAAGCCCTTCTGTTTCCGTTATTGTGGCATGATCTACATGCTTTCCCTTACCACAATTGCTAGGATATTTTGTATGAGGATTATGGAATCTGTGGTACAGGTTGTGGTAACATTGATGTATATCATAGGCTAACTTGATGTGATGCAAGTCAGTTGAGTTGGAAAGGTCAGTTTGAGGGGTTCAATTCCCCCCTCAATTGCTCAAATTTGCTCCAGGTTGCGATAAACCATGGAGTTTGATTTGTGTGCTAAGCGTTTCAGGTTTCACACAATTGTATGAATGCTTAGCTTTTTTGTGTTTGGATTTGCAATGGGTACCAAATATATGGCTCCAAGATTTTAAATATCGGTTACATGAAAGTCCATTAGAAGTTCAGTGTAGGTGCCAGATTTAGAAAAGTAAAATTTACCCCTCACCCTAATCTACACATTGTGCAATCTCATAATTGCCAAAAGAACTACAATTGCACTCTCATGATAGCCAAATAGTTCCACCGCCAAATTTGGAGGGGGGGCCAAATACTTCACCTCCACCAATTTAGCTAGCAGCCACATTTTGAATAAAAAACTAGAAGTGGAGCCAGAGGGGCTCCTGCAACTTTAGGCAATAGCCACTTGAGCACCAAGGCAAGTGCAGAAGGGGCCACTAGGGCTAATTCCCAAAATTGGAAAGAAAAACACTGTCACCAAGGTTCAGTATGTGACCCTACACTGGAAATCTTCGATGAGCTTCATGAGTCAAATTCAGTGAATCCACTTGAAGACTCCTGGGACCCTGAAAACATGCACAGAGTTCAAAGCCCTGGAGGAGAACAGTCTGATAAACACAGTCAATCTATTGACTGGTCCCTGTTTTTGATTGGCTAGATAGTTTGATTGGTCCAAGTGGGTTGCTATTAGTAGTCTGCAACCAACTTGATCGTCTCCAGTTTCAGTTCTTTGGGTGGGGTTGGAAACAAGTTAGTAACTAAAACTTGGATTTGAGAAGTACTTTTGTTGGGTCACATACTGAGCGTTGGTGGAGATGTTCTCAGAACTCCTAAGCACCAACTGCGGCCATACTGTTAAGTACACTAATACTTTAAGTAACCTTTGTCTGTATACATACAGGGTTCAAAAGTAGGAGTATTGTATACTATGTACTGGACAGACACCTGAAACACATGTGAAGGAGGCACCTACATATATATCCCTATTCCAGATATGTCAGAGAAATGGAAATTAGTTTGACTTGTTGTTTGGGTGATGCCGGTGTTGAAACCCTGACATGCAACACAGCAGCCTCAGTTTGTGTCTGAAATCCTTATCCCAAATGGCTCCACTCCTACTCTCTCAACTTGCAAGCTCTACTACTCTCTCTACTTTTAGTGCTGATATTTTCTCGATTGTGTGTATGACTCCCTGCATGGGTTGGACTCAAGTTGATGAACTTGCTCCCCTATATCAGACTCATCATCTTCAGAGACACAGCATTTTTGCTACTTTGCTCTAGTATTTTGCCTGAATTCTGGTGGAAAATGAGTTCAGCTCCTTGACTGTGATCATGTTCAAACTTTTTTCCTTTGCTGACTAGCTCAACTATATTTTTAAGCAGGGATTTGGGGACACACAAAACCATATTTTTCCCATAAATTTGAAATGCATACCCATGATAACTTGTTCCATTGATAAATGAAGTAGGGAAGATTCTTTGCAAGAACCACTAAAGCTAATGCAACTGCAAGTGTTGATACCAAATCCTTGTCAAGTATCCAATGGGTGCCTTAGTAAATGATAATGTGTGTGAAACATGTATGTTTGTATTCAACTAAACAAATCTAGAATATTTTGTGAAAAACCATAAAATTATGATATATATAATTCACAGCATTATGTTAAAAGGAAAACCCTAACGTTCACATATTGGCAATTTCTTGTTACTTGTCCCTCATACCTTGCTAGAAAAAACAAGGGGTGTGTCACACTGTGACCTTGCCATTTACATTAGAAATATCTTAAGGCAAAAAAAGAATTTTAAAAATTCAAATATTTCACCATGCAAAAATATAATCTTCAAAAAATTCTTCTAAAAGAAACCAAAATCCTTCAAGATATCATAACTCTATAACTAATCTCAAATTTCAAGCATGAGCCAAAATATCATCTTTCAAAAATCCTCATATAAAAATGGACCTACTACCTAGGGGTAAAAGCTACTATATGCTATAATGAATCTAAACACAACATCCTTGCCTTGGTAGGCAAGGCCAAATAAAAATGATATACAATGAAGTAAGAAAGTAGGAGTCCTGACTCCTCTACCCATGACCTGACTGACTTACAGAAACCTAAACCCTAGATGAAGTCCCCACAGACACCCCTAGTCAGATGTCAGAGGAAGTTGAAACTATATTTTGAGATTTGTCACGTGATCAGTATTGTTCACCTACTGGCAGTCTGAAAACCTTGTGACAATTCAGCTCTTCTCTTTAGTTCCAATCTTGATTTTGGCTGGATGTATAAAGTACTCCCTGTGTGTTTGGCCTCATGGGTCAGGGGTGATGAACTTGCTGAGTTCATGAATGATGAGATTGATGATTTATACAGACCAGGTTCTAGCATTTGATGTGGTGCAGCACTATCAAAAGTAACAAAGACACACGCATGAATATTTTATATGCAAAGAAAACAAGGGGTGTGTCACACTTTAGCCTTGCCATTTTGCATTAAGAAGTATCTTAAGTCAAAAGAAGAATTATGAAAATTCAAATATTTCACAAGGCAAAAATAGAATCTTCAAAATAAATAGTCTAAAAGAAACCAAAATCCTCCTTGGAAATATCGTAACTCCATAACTAATCTCAAGTTTCAACACAGTGTGATGGTTTTGGCCATTGATCTTTTATTGGATTTTTGTTGAGATTAAGTCTCAGCACAAGCCAGAATGTCATCTTTCAAAAATCCTCATATAAAAATAGACCTACTACCTAGGGGCCAAAATCCCTTAAGCTATTATACTCTATAATGAATCTAAACACAACAAGGGGTGTGTCACATTGTGGCCTTGCCATTTACATTAGAAAGTATCTTAAGGCAAAAGAAGAATGATGAAAATTCAAATATTTCACCATGCAAAAATATAATCTTAAAAAAAATCCTGCAAAAGAAACCAAAATCCTTCAAGATATCATAACTCAATAACTAATCTCAAGTTTGAACATAAGCCAAAATATCATCATTCAAAAATCCTCTTATAAAAATAGAGCTACTATTTAGGGGCCAAAAGCTGTTAAGCTACTATACTCTATAATGAATCTAAACACAAAATCCTTGCCATGGTAGGCAAGGCCAATAAATATTCATGTGAGCTTTTGGAACTCAAAATAAATAGGAACGGTGAGACTCCCAAGCCAAAACAACCCTCCCCTCCTCCCCCGGCAAGAGTGAACCAGCACTCACGTTGATACCTTCACCTTTGAAACTAAGGAGTGTTGACCATCAAAGTTTCATATATATATAAAATATTCTCATCTAATTTGTCCATTACTGTTTCTTTAATTGCTTTTGTGTTCTATTCTATATTTTCCTGAAAAAGGACATGAAGTCTGAAAGAATTTACTACTACCATAAGGAGGACAATATGCATGAAAGAGACAAAAACTCATTCTAAAGGGAAGGACATGAAGAAGGTCTACCCTTGAAGATAATTCGGAGGTGGAGAGTTGCTTTCATAATCCCACCTACATGACACATGATGTGGAAAGGGATTTAAACTCAATTTTTGTACTTTCAAAAGC
>Ga0116229_10011688_pt1 | contig 12869 bp, 10 predicted proteins | sample S1TSphgellanicum_3_FD_87313 | JGI IMG/M metagenome (GOLD analysis project Ga0116229, IMG submission 87313) | Host-associated microbial communities from peat moss isolated from Minnesota, USA - S1T2_Fc - Sphagnum magellanicum MG | ecosystem: Host-associated > Plants > Peat moss > Unclassified...
AGAAAAAACAATTCACAAATAAAACATGCATATTTCCATTTAAGGAAGAACGATATTGTTCAAATATGCATTAATAATAGCTCGAGAGAGAGAGAATTATTATGTTATTTCTTTTTGTTTTGTAAAACGAGTCAAAGAAGCAAATAAATAATTGATATACACACAAAAACAGAAAAAGAAAAAAAAAGATTTAAATTTTGTCTATTTTTTATGTTTAGCAACAGTTTTTGATATCCATTCAAGACCTTCCTAATGAAAAATAAAGAAGAAGATAATTGAGATTAAGAAAAAAGATTGGTTCTTACTTTAACACCTTCTTTTGTATACGCTGAACAACCTTGAATTTGCCATGGTCGATCGCGAATTTGATGCAATGATAAACCATCAGTTATCTCTGATGCTCTAGCAGCATTAATTAAATCTTGTTTATTAGCAAAGACAAGTAATGGTACACCATGTAATTTTTCTTCTTCTAATAATTCAGCTAATTCCTATATAAAAAAAATAATAATAAATTTTCATAATTATTATATCGAACAATTCGAATAAGTCAGCTTCTACTCATATGATACATACTTGACTTGTTTCATCAAAACGTTTTCGATCAGAACTATCAATAACATAGATCTAGATAAATAGTAAAATAAATCCTAGAATGAAATCAATATTTTCATACCAAAACATCCGTATTTTCAAAATAATTACGCCAATATGGACGTATTTTTCGTTGACCACCTAGAAAATAAAAAAATTATTCAACAACAAATTAAAATCAAATCTTTACCAATATCCCAAACATTAAGTTTAAAACCAGTAGATTGCACACTTTTGATATTGAAACCTTGTGTTGGTGTTATATGTGAAATATCTTCTGAAGCAAGAACTTTGAGTAATGTTGTCTAAAAATTTTCTTTTTAGTTTTATTGTAAGATAAAATGAATATTTATACTTTGCCAGCATTATCAAGTCCCAAAAGTAAAATACGAAGTTCATCTTGTGGTGTTGAGCGAAGTTTTCGTAATATGTCAAGCAATCCCTAAGAAAAACTTTATTGTCTTGTTATGTAATTTTAAAAAATACCTTACCATGATGAGTGTAAATGTACTAAATTTAAGATTTGTATATGTAGATCTTTAAAAAAAAGAAAAATTTAAGATATCTTCTAAATTGTGGAAAAAGAACATAGATCATCTACAAATAGAAAGAAGAAGAAATAATGACGACACTATGGCATCATGCTATATTCATAGTAGATACTGTATCCATGACACCTCCAACGTTGTCAAATTTTTATATAAATAAAATAATTTAAATCAAATTTAATAAAATACGAGTTATTGTTTTCGTAAAACTTTTACCCAATTTACTTGTGAAATATTTGTTTAAATAACTGATTACTGACTCCATCTATCGACTTTAAAAGAAAATGATGAATGTTCAGTTAACAATTGTCTCATATGAAGAAAAGATTGAAAATATCTATCCTGATATTGTGATTTATTATTTGTCGTTTTCATTGACAGAATGTGTCTATTTTTTGTGTGACCAATATAATTTCTCCTGCAAACTATTTTCTAGCTTGAAATTTCATCGTTTGTCAAAGTGAAAACTATTCTATTTTAATTATCGAACGTAGTTCACAATTTTTTCTTTACAATTTCGATACTCTGCCGTACATTTCGAAGAAGAGGATGATTCCGAGGTAGCGAACGTTCCCAAATCTCACGTGCGCGTTCATAATATGATAATGCTTTCGAGTACTCTCCCATGTCATCATACACAGAAGCTATGTTATTGTAGGATTGAGCAATTTCAGGATGATATAGAGGAAGAGATTCTTGCCGAATTTCAAGTGCTTTTTCGTAAAACGAAAGTGCTACTGAATACTGTTTCAGATTTTTATACACCAAGCTGATATCGTTGTAGGAAGTAGCCAACAGAAGATGATTTGGAGGAAGAGTTTTTTGTTGAATGTCAATATCTTTTTCAAGAAATGGAAGAGATTTCTGATACTCTTCCGTTTTGTCATACACTAAACCAATTTCGTTATAGGGATCGGCAAATGAAGGATGATCTGGAGGTAAAATTTTATTTTTCATTTCAATTAACTTTTGCTCAAACGTAAGTGCTTTTGAGTACTCTCCCATGTTTCTATACATCAAACTGATGTTGTCGTAGCATTGAATGATATCAGAGTAATTTGAAGGATGAGTTTTTTCAATTATGTACAGTACTTTTTCGTAAAATGAAAGTGCTTTTGAATAGTCGCCCATCTTGTTGTACATAGCACCGATGCTGTCGTAACATTGAGTGATATAAGGATGATCTGGAGAAAGAATTTTTTGGAAGATGTCCAGTGCTTTCACGTAAAATGAAAGTGACTTTGAGTATTCTCCCATCTTGTTGTACATAGCACCGACGTTATCGTAGCATTGAGCTATATCAGGGTAATTTGGAGGAAGAGTTTTTTCAACGACGTCAAGCGCTTTTTCGTAAAATGAAACTGCTTTTGAATAGTCGCCCATCTTGTTGTACACAGCACCGATGCTGTCGTAGCATTGAATGATATAGAAATGATTTGGAGGAGGATTTTTTTGGAAGATGCCAAGCAGTTTCAGGTAAAATGAAAGTGCGATTGAGTATTCCCTCGCCTTGTAATACGTAGCAGCGATGTTGTCATAGAATATAATGATATTAGAATGATCTGGAGAGACAGTATTTTGGAAGATATCAAGTGCTTCTACGTGAAATGAAAATGCTTTTGAGTGCTCTCCCATTTTAGTATACATCCAGCCGATGTTTTTGTTGATAGTAGCTAATAAAAAGTAATTTGAAGGACAAGTTTCTTGACTAATTTCAAGGGCTTTTTTGTAAAATGAAACAGCCGTTTCATAGTCACCTTGATTGTCCTTGGCATGTCCAAGACGATCATAATAAAACACTTTCTCATTCTCGTCAGATGTTTGCTCGAGCAGTGCGTTATACAGTTCTTCAGCTTTGTCGAATTGACCTATTCTCACCAAAACATTACCAAACCGGCTCCAATCTGTAGGGCCCGTAGCTTCTTTACTTATTCGATCGGTAAGATCACGGAGTTGTTGATCATTATCAACAGTAAGTTTAAGTTCTAATTGATAGAGTGAATTATTATTGTCAATTTTAGTCATTTCACCGACCCGAAAGACAGTGTGCATTGAGAAGAGAATTTCTTCTTCTTCCTCGTAATAACTAACCTCTCTGATAGAGGCAAATGGAGCAGATGAAATGGATGGATCGATTGATATTTTAAATAGAATGCCGACTGTACCAGTATTTGTTAAAGCACCATTAGCAAATTCGAGAGAAATCTCTTCATTCCTGCTAGTGGACAAAAAATTATTAAAAGACATGAGTCCACCTTTTGTTTTTAAGAGTTTTTCGAAGTCAGTTTCCGATAAACCCTGCCCCCTGTATACAATAAAAGGCTGTCCGTGATAATCACCGATCTGCGTTTGATACATTTGTTCAATTTGATGGTGTAGATCGTGAATAAAAAAGCCCATTTTAATAATGGTGTCGGCTTCTAGCATACGAAGAGCACAGTTGAGCATAGAATAGATGAATGATGGAAAAGTATACCACCAGATGGCTGATTTAGCATGATAATCATTTTCAAATCGAGTAATATTGGTTAGCGACCCATAGGCATTTTTTCGACAGTAAGTAGTGAAGTCCTTGATAGATTGTGAACCATATTCTAGTTTGAGTAAGATTTCTTTGAATATCTGGGTGTACATAAATGAAGGCTCCAATTGATTCAAGTCTTGACTGAAAGTTGCTTCATCCGCTGTGATAAAACTCACTGCAATGGCATCTTGATTGCATTGTATCATTGCTTTTTGAATCGATTGACAAATGGGGGTCATTTCTGCATGTATGTCCTTTATCTTCACCCATTCTTGAGTCCACTGCTCATGTCTGAAGTTGTTGCTAGAGAAGATATAAATGGCATTAAGTTGAGGAAGATCATGGATGAGAGGTACTATTTGTTGACCAAGGGTACCCTCAACAATCAGGAAAGCCTTCATGTCATTAGCTTTAGTGAGAAAATTGATACATTCATCTGGTTGTGTACAGATATTGACGTCGTCGACGATGCTTCGTACTTGTGTTAGGGCATTTTGGCAATCTTCGTTTAATTGGTCAATATCGCTATCCAGGAAAATAAGTAGAAGATTCTGTGCCATGCGCCGTCTTCGACAAATACTATCTGACTGTGCCGTTGTAGTTGTAACAACGGTCTTTGATGATTTGAAAACGTTTTTTGATCTTTGTCCACTCATGTTGTTGTGAATCATTAGTAAATCATTAATGTGTAATTGTGAAAGAATGATTGTTGTTTAGATAGATAGATTTCTCTATGAAATACTACTAGTAGTTTCACTCGGTAACGCTGTTGTTTCTACTGGATAATAGTCAAAGATAAATGTATGTGATACAATCATGTATCTTACTGCAAAAGAAAACAGTGACTAGAAGAGAACGCATAAAAATGACAGATGACAACAATTTCCATGTAAAAAATATCGAGAAAAACCGGATTAAAATCGAATTTTGTAAAATAATCACGAAAAATCGATTAAATAGGACATTTGTCGATTAAAATTCGATTTTTTTCTGTGTTTTTTTTTACATGGGTTGATTTTAATACTTCTTAGCATCATGCCATCTATATATATATGCGATAATTCTTTTTTATTCTTGATATTTTTACGATACAAAAAATTTATACTTTTTGTTGATAATCAAGGGCAAAATCCACATAGTTTCTCTTGAAAGTATTGTTACGAAAGACAAGAGAGGACAATAAAAAAAGATTGGTTATCAATGCCCAAACGTATGAAGAAAAAAGCCGGCAATATTCTATTGCGTTCTTATTCTTTTCAAATTTCTTTTGTTTTTGCATTGCACAATTACTGTAGTGTCAATACGTAAAATATTCTCTCTTATCAAATGAATTCCAAAGGAACAACACAATTCATTGTTATTTTTTTTTATCGATTCTTTCAACGACCTTTTTCTCTCTTCGTCCTTCATCAGATTACTTTTTAAATATTGAAGTTTATTACAACAGTAACTGAAAAAAAAACGTTATTTCGGTCTTTTCCTACCATGTGTGCTACGTATTGATATCGTAGTAATGAATGAAAAAAATCTTAGACTCACTTTATTTGAGGTAAAGTTGTTTCTAATTTGTCAAATTTACATTCGTTCGACAAGTCTCTGTTTTAACTGATCAACGAGAAATTGAATAAACAACGAAGAAATCTTGCATCCATCCGTTCGCGCTTCGCTAAAATTGTATCCATAATAGTTGTATTTCAATGAAAAATAAGAGAAAACGTTCTGAACAATATTCATGTTGAAGTACTCGCACTATAAATATCTATTTTGTATAATACTGAAAACGATAAGTTCTATCTTACGAAATGTTAGTTAGAAGACTCATGCATGTGTCGTTCCATTGAGACGGAGTTCATACGCGATGTGAATAAATGATTCTTTTATGATTGATTAAAAAAGATTGTCATATCCCTAGTTTGTTGCTAGTTTCAGAATATGTTCATACCGTTAGTCAGCGACATCTCTATTCTTTGTCCTAAAAAATATTAACATCGTTAACAGCCAATAAAAAATTGAAAATAATAATTGCACTGCACAGTATGTCATCATCATCATCATCATTACCTTTTCATCATCTAAATGAGTCTGTATTGTCTAAAACGTACTACTTAATCATGCTACGTTACTAATCGATTTCACTTCATAGTTAGAATACTAATCTCATCCTGTTTTTTTATCCATAAAACAAAATTCTTTAACAAATAATGCTGGAGGTCAATAATTTTTTTTGTTCCTTGATGTCCTTATAAACACTCCTCTATTGTTTATTATCTTACAACATTATTTAATATCCTGTACGTCCAAAAAATAGTTAGCTGAAGGTCAACATTTGCTATTAGAATATGATAAATAATCATTCGCATATTCATCTATCTCATTTTTCTTTCTTTTTTTAATACATATTTACATGCATATATGTCATATCATTTGTCCACAAAAATGATATCAATTTTCAAAATTTTTTTTCTTCCTCGAACATTAGATTCTTCTTTTTCTTTTTCTTCTTCATCGTCTACAATAACAACTGTTGTTCCAATGTCTGAAGTTTCATTCCTTTTATTTTTTATTTCTGTATAGACAAAAATGGTTCGAAAGAACTGTACAGATTCAATGTCAAATATTTCGTTCTCTTTTTCGTATTTTATTTTAGATCTTCAATAATGAAGAAGATCTTTCATTCAGGTACAAAATTATTTTCTAATAAATAAAACAATATTAATTCATGTTTTTAGATCCTCTGGTGCTTCGAAAAAAAAAATAAACAAAGTAATTAACTTTTTCTATTGCCTAATCGAAAGAATAACAATCTAAAACACAAGAAAAAAAATCATTTTTTTTTCTTTTCCTTCCTTTCTGACTTTTCGATCTTTTACACAAAAGAATGTGTGACGAGGCAAACTGAACACATATAAAATTGATTGTATGTGTGTACTTGAGAGAAAAAAAGGATTGTATGTACGTTTTCATCGTGACAAAGGAGTGAAGAAATAAAAATCAAATGACTGAACCATATAAATCATATGTGCAGCAATTCCTGCAAAATGGATTAAGATCCCGCAAGAATTATTTTTCGGAACATATCGATGTTCGATCATTAGTTGAACAATCGCAGCGTAATGTACGTTATAAAACCGAACAGCAGAATGTAAGACAATGAATTACATCATCTTTCTTTAAAATGAAATTCTTGTTTATTTCGTTAATAAATAAAATATATTTTATTTAGCGAGGTATGGGAAACTGTATAAGTTTTGATCGTCCAAGATCGTCCATATTGCAGCGAAATCAAGCACCTGATTTATCAACAAATCTTCTCCCACAACAGCAACCTATTCTTTCCTCATCCTCAGTACAATTTACAATAAATCATCAAAATAATAATGGAATTGGTACACCATCATCATCAGGTGTTTCAAGTGCATCATCATCAACAACTTCAGCGATTGTTTCAAAACCAGTTAATGATAATAATAATAATAGTCGATTTCAATATGTTGTTATATTTGATTATGATGCAAGAGCAAATGATGATTTAACAATAAGAAAAAGTGATTTACTTGAAATAACTTATAAAAAAAGTACTACATGGTGGAAAGCAAAAAATGAAAATGGACAAGAAGGATGGATACCATCAAATTATGTTGCAAAAAGAGATAGTTTAGAATCTGAACCGTTCGTATTCTATATTCTAAATTAATCAATTTAAATTATTTTATATTATTAGATGGTATTTTAAATCTCTTCGTCGAATTGATGCAGAAAAACAACTTATGTCAGATGTTAATGAACATGGAAGTTTTCTTGTATGTTAAATATTTCGATTAAGTAACCAAGGTTTTATTCAGAGGAGAAGCACCGCCCTCTCCATTGGATAAAACTTAATGAATAGTTATTTAGTTGAATAGATTGGGACGGAATTTTTCTTTTATTTAGATTCGAGATAGTGAAACAAAAAAAACAGATTTTTCTTTATCAAGTTAGTTATTCGATAGAACTTTCTTTTTTTTTTTCTTAATAATAATATTTAGTTCGAGATAATGATTCTATAAAACATTATCGAATTCGTCAGAGTGAAGATGGTCGATTTTATATCGCACGTCGAACAACATTTAATACTTTACCTGAACTTGTTACTCATTATTCAAAAATCTCAGATGGTTTATGTGTAAATTTAAGACGTCCTTGTGTACATGTAAGAATATATAAATATCTAGTTTTTATTTATTTATTTATTAATGAATCAATTAAAGATTATTAAACCTGAACCAGATGGTTTATCACATAATCTTGTTGATAAATGGGAAATTTCTCGACGTGATTTAAAATTAATTCGTCGTCTTGGTCATGGACAATTTGGAGATGTTTGGGAAGGTTCATGGAATGATAATGTACCTGTTGCTATTAAAACACTTAAACCAGGTTCAATGAATCCAACAGATTTTTTAGCTGAAGCATCAATAATGAAAAAATTACGACATGCAAATCTTATACAATTATATGCCGTATGTACAATTGAAGAACCAATTTATATAGTTACTGAATTAATGAAAAATGGAAGTCTTTTGGATTATTTACAAAATCCTCGTGGTCGACAATTAAAAATGTCAGCATTGATTTATATAGCAACACAAGTTGCACGAGGAATGGCTTATTTAGAACAACAAAATTATATTCATCGAGGTAGATTTAGATAAAAATATTTTATTAATTTTTTTTTTAAAAACATGTTTTATTTTAGATCTTGCTGCTCGAAATGTTCTTGTTGGAGAAAGTAATACCGTTAAAATAGCTGATTTTGGTTTAGCAAGAATTATTAAGGTTTGTATGAGAAATAGTATAGAATCGATAAAACTAAGATATCTAAGATTTCTTTTTGCATTGTTAGAATAAAATTAAAGTAAATATTAAATGAAATTGACTTGTTCCTGACTTGAAAATATTCATATGACTTAACTTTGAAATTTTTAGGAATATGCTGGAGGTATGTATGAAGCAAAAGAAGGTACAAAATTTCCCATAAAATGGACTGCACCTGAAGCTGCACTTTACAATCGATTTACAATCAAAAGTGATGTAAATATAAAACTTTCTCATTTTTTTTCCCAATCTTTATTTTTCATATCATATTTTAGGTTTGGTCTTATGGTATTCTGCTAACAGAATTAGTTACATTTGGTCGTACACCCTATCCTGGTATGACAAATGCTGAAGTTTTACGACAAGTTGATCAAGGTTATCGTTTACCTCAACCAGCAAATTGTCCTTCATCACTCTATACAATCATGCGTGAATGTTGGCATGCTCAACCAGAAAATCGACCATCATTTAGTACATTACAATATCGTCTTGAAAATGAATATACAGGCGAAAATCCTGAATTCAGCAATTAGCATGCATTTTGTTTTTTCTTTTACAAAAAAATCTCTGTTTATTTGTGTGTGTGATATATTTCTATTTTTCATCTGATACTTAATATCTCAATTCTATGTATTAAGGTGCTTAAAATGGCGCTATACGAAAACATCTCAGACAGTTTTTTTTTCTTTTTTCTTTTACTTGTATTATTATCTAGTTTATTCGTTTCTAGAATGTGTATAATTGTTTAAAAACAATATGAGCCATTTATGTGTCTTTATATATTAAATGTAGAAAACAAAAAATATGTTTTTTTTTTCTCTTTCAGAATAATGGATTATAATAATACAAAAGATTCGAATAAACGAGGATTTAGTATATTTGGAAATTATAATTTACATGAATCAACGCCGAATGTTCCCGGTAAATATTTAGAGATTGATTAAATATGATTTATTTATTGATTTTTTTTAAAAAAATTAGTTTATTCAACTCCTGGTACAAATTCATTATCACCATATTTGAATTTTGATCCAAAAATATTAAATCCGGTATGAATATTTAATTTAAATTGATAGTGATTGTTATGAAAAGAGTTTTAGAGTGGTTCACAATTTATTTTGCCTGAAGGACAAAAAGAAAAACGGGGTCGACTTGAATTAATGTTTTTTACAATTGGTGGTTCGGTTATTGCTGGTTTGTGAAATATAAGAAAAAAAAACATGAATATATAATAAGAAATTCTTTTATAGGAAGTCTTATTGGTAGTGCATCAGGTTTATATCGTGGTATGCGTGAAACTCGAGATTTAACAGGATCTGTACGGACTTCATCGTAAGCTTGATACACAGGATAATTCTATAAAGTGTTTGCAATGCGATTTTTTTAGAATTATTAACTATGTCTCTCGTCAAGGTGCTACTACTGCTTCTGCAATGGGTGCTATTGCACTGATCTACAGTTTAATCGGTACTGCTGTTAGTGCGGCACGTGGTGTCGATGATGAATTAAATACAGTCGCTAGTGGTGGTCTTACTGGTCTTCTTTATCGATCAACAGCGGGTTGGAAACCTGCTCTACGAGGCAGTCTTTATGGTTTGGGATTATCATCGTTATATGTACTTGTTACTTCCAAAGAACGTCTTCATCCTTATGTGTAGATCCCATATTCTCTTTTTGTTTTGTTGTCATTGAGTGTTTTGGATGAAAAATTAAAAACAAATAAACAGTGTCCTTTAGAACATTTTTTTTTGTTAGATATCTATTTTTTGTAGACAACAATGTCGGTTCCAGAAAAAATGCGAGCTGTTTTATTGAAAGAATTTGGTGATCGGGGTAGGGATTTGAATGTATTTATTTAATTTCAATTGTCTTTTATTATTAGACAATTTATATATCGGTGAAACAGATGTACCGAAAATAAAAGTATATTGTTATTAGTTGATTTTATATAAGAAAGAACTTTATTTAGGATGATGAAGTTTTAGTCAAAGTACATGCATTTGGTATCAATCGAGCTGATACAATGCAACGTAAAGGTCATTATCCTCCACCACCAGGTGTGACAGATATTATGGGATTAGAAGCATCAGGAGAAATTGTTAATGTTGGCAATGAAGCCAAACAACAATGGAATAATGGTGATAAAGTATGAATTTATAGTGAAAATTTTCTTTGAGAATGATTGATTGTTTTTGTCAGGTTATGGTATTAGTAGCTGGTGGAGGTTATGCTGAATATGTTGCAGCACATATGGGTAATGTAATGAAAATTCCTGAAGGGATTTCAATGATTGATGCGGCAGGTTAGAGGTGTTTTAAATTGTTTGTTTCAAAAGAAGTATTGTGTTTTATAGGTATTCCGGAAACCTTTTTGACTGCATTTCAAGGTTTAAGATTAATTGGACATATTAAAAAAGGTGATTTTGCACTTATTCATGCTGGTGCAAGGTAAATCTATTTGAAAAATATAGATAAAATAATTCTTTAAAAATGTTTTAGTGGCGTTGGTACAGCAGCTATTCAATTAGCAAAATTTTTTGGTGCAAAAGTAGCAACAACAGCTGGTAGTAATGAAAAAGTAGCTTATTGTAAAAAAATTGGTGCTGATAAAGCAGTGAATTATAAACATGGACCTTGGTAATAGATTATAGTTTTCTTGTTTTTTCTATTATATTTTGAAAATATTTAGGGTACAAAGAATGCAAGACTTTACTCAAGAATTTAATAAAGACGGTATAATTGTACTTTAAAAGCGAATAAATTTCATTTTTACCTTAGGTTTTGATATAATTTATGAAAGTATTGGAAAAGATTATGTTGAAGCAAATCAAGAAGTGATTGGTATTGATTCTCGATGGATTGTTTATAGTTGTCAAAGCGGACCTGAAGCAGATAAATTATCATTTTCCACATTGATGAAAAAACGTATTACACTGACGGGTACTGTTTTAAGAGCTCGATCAATTGATTATAAAACAAATTTAGTTAAACAATTTCAAGAAGAAGCTATTCAAGGTTTTGTTGATGGTAGACTTAAAGTTATTATTGATAAAACATGGCCAATTGAACATATAGCTGAAGCTCATAAATATATGGAAGATAATTTAACAATGGGAAAATTAGTTGTGACTGTTATCCAAGACAAACAAGAATAACTTCTTTTTTTTATTCAGTGAAGCTGTCCTTTTTTTTTAATTGATACAAGCGAGATTAAATAGCTAGTTTTAAACTTAAGAATTAATGTAAGACTTTTCGGATACAAAAGAGTGAAATACGTATTCAAGTTGATTAAACGAAAATAAATATTGATTTATATTTATAAAAATAACATGAAGGAAAAACAAGGAACAAAAAAGTCGAAATGACGGTATATATTGTTGTTTCATAAATATGCAGAATTCCGTTAAATGGAGGACATCGAGTGTAGTAAGGATGATTGATATTCATCTTTGAATTGTTCTGTTCAATGGCAGGAGGTAAGAGAAAATGTTGATCCAAGACTTTCGACAACACATTTCGTTCACTTTTCAGTCGTCAAAAGACTTTCTATCAACTTCCTAGACGGTTTTGTAACAGAATATCGAGATTTCAATTCAATAATGAGCGCCTCTAGTGAATATATTGGACTGATTAAATAAGCACATTTTACATACAGTGCCAGCTACCACTATTGTATCTTTTTCGAAATTCACTTTTCTCAGTTTAGAAATGTGTTCTGTCGGTTTCAATGATCATAACAGATAAATCTGCAGAGACTCTTGAGTAAGATCAAAACTGATCGTGGCATTCTCTTATTTCGATCAAACGTAATAATAAAATAGTATGTTTAATAGCGATTCTTTTTGAATCATATGAACTGTTGCCTTCTGATGATTCTCTCGGTTATGATGGAATATCCACATCGAAGTAGTTACTTGTTTCTCTCACTCTCACCCTCTAATTCTGGCGTTTTTGCCTTACAAATTATATTATACTGTAATTTTTTTGAATGTCTAAAAAAAGTAAGAAAATCACAATAAAAGGTTTAGTCTTTAAACGAAAAACAATAGAAAACTTGTTAAATTGTTTATTTAGTTGAAAATGTAATCTCATTAATTTTTCGTTACATTAGAGAAGAAGTCTTTTAGTTTTGAATGAACACTCTACTTGATATATTTATACATTAATGCTCTTCTTTTCCAAATCATATCCTGGTGCTGTTGCATATGATTGCGGTGTACATAATAAGGTATTTTGTTCTTCGGTCCTAACTTTTGTTGCTGCAGCAGGATGAGGTTGAGTGCTCTGTTGACTACCATAGTCATGAATGTTAGGATAGCATTTGAGGGATATTAATAGTGAGCCAACAGC
>Ga0116229_10011690_pt1 | contig 12868 bp, 10 predicted proteins | sample S1TSphgellanicum_3_FD_87313 | JGI IMG/M metagenome (GOLD analysis project Ga0116229, IMG submission 87313) | Host-associated microbial communities from peat moss isolated from Minnesota, USA - S1T2_Fc - Sphagnum magellanicum MG | ecosystem: Host-associated > Plants > Peat moss > Unclassified...
ACGCTTGCAATGAAAGGCACGATGGCGTTGCGAACCGCTTCCGGGAGAACTTGCGGCTGCCCGAGAAAAAGCGATGAGGCAGCGATGAAAAGACCCAGGCACCTGCGCCACAACTGCCGTGCGATGCGCTGCGCGCCGAAGATGCCGCCACGGATGAGTATGCGTTCGTCGCCGGCAGCGCAAAGGAGCGCGCTCACGCCGACGCCAAGATAGAGCCCGGTGGGCGCGCCATGCTCAAGCCCGAACGGGTTGTGCAAGGCCGCTGTGCCTGGCAACTGGCCATGCCGCGCCGTGGGATGAGCCGATCGCGCTCACGTAGAGGCGCCCGCATCGCCAGGCAGACGGTCTGCCCGAGGGCCTTCACGCGGCGGCGTCGCAACGACATCGTGCAGCGGCCTTGCCGTGATCACAAGCAGCGCCAAATGGCGTTGCACGATGCGTCTTAGGCCAACTCTGCCGATTGCGCGAAGACGGGCGCTGGCGTTTGCACGGGCGTGATGTCAAGCGTAGCCGCGCTCCAGGCGATCGCGGCGATGAGCAGGAGTCCGCCTAAAACTTCGTCGGTGCCGAACTTGCGTTGATAGGTGTTGAACATTTCAATTCCCCTTTGCTCTCTGGCGCGCGGTTGCTCGCCTTGGTGACAAAGGTAGGCAAAGCGCCCGGATTAGGCGATGGCTTTGCGACAAAACGTCCGTTTCCGGGGTTGAACGGACGTCTTGACCGACAAAACGTCTCGAAAATGCCATGCCGAGCCAGAAGGTTAACGCTCTGGCGTTGACGGCTCGGGCATGATGGCGTTTCGAGGGAGCTTGAGATCGAGTGCGGATGGTCCTTGGATGGCTTGGACTGCGAAACACCGGCGTCGTCGTGGCGCATGACATCGCTCGGTTGGCATCGGGCGCCTTCACGCGCCAAGGCACGTGGCAGACGTTGTCTTATTGAGTCGGGAGCGAGTGTGGCAAGAGGACTGATCGGGCGTGCTTTGCGACGTCTGCGCAGTGCGCCTGCTGCGGGGCCAAGGGCGCCTGCCGTTAGCGAAATCGATGCGGTTTTTGCGGCGGCAATGGTCGAGCAGTCGGATCGCGCGCGTGACGCCGGAAATCTGGTCGAGGCGCTGGATTTGCTCGAACAGGTGGCCAAGACGCCGCATGAAAGCAAGTCGACGCTCTTGCGGCTTGGCATTGTCTATTACCTCTTAGGCCGCTTTCACGATGCGCGTTCAGCGCTTGAAGCTGCACTCAAGCTCGATGCGGACAATGCCGAGGCGCTGCGCTATCTCGCTGCGAGCCTATCGGGTATGGGTGAATTCAGGCACGCCATCACTGCAGCAGAGCGTGCAATCGCGCTTGGGCCTGCCAATGCGCAAACGCACAACCTGCTTGGCGTCGTGCTTATGCAACAGGGCACGTTTGAAGAGGCAGCAGCTCATTTTCATCGTGCGCTGGAGATCGATCCCAGCGATGCCATGCCGCTTGAGAACCTGGAGGTGCTGCGTGCGCGTTTTGGCGGCGCTAACATCGGGGTCGAGCGCCTTAACAATACCGAAGCCATTCGATTGCGGCTGATCGCGAGCCTCACGGCAAAGCTTGACGATGGCAGCATCAGCGCCAAGGAAGCTGACCAGCTCGCAAGCCTCACCAACAATCGGCGTGAGACGTTCGCCATTGCCCACAGAATTGCGCAGCGCTTTCAAGACGATGCCGCCTTGACCTCGTCGTTTGCGACAACGCTCGCCGTTGTTCGCCAGAACGCCGGGGAGCTGGCACAGGCGCTCGCGCTGCGAGAGCGTGCTTACGCACTGGCCCCCAACCATGTCGAAACCGGCAACGGTCTTGGCTGGCTCCTGATTGCCGAGGGTGGCGCGCGCTTTGGCGAAGGCTGGAAGCTGTTTTCCGAGACTGCCAGAGTCTTGAATCCCCGCAACTTTCCAGACGAGGTGCCGAATTGGCGCGGCGAGGACCTGCACGGGAGAAAGCTCTTCGTCTTTGCCGAGCAGGGTCTGGGCGACGCCCTGCTTGCGCTGCGCTTCATACCGCTGCTTCGGGCGCGAGGCATTGCCGTGACGCTTTGGGTGCCAAGCGCGATTGCCGGTCTGGCCTGTTCAATATCCGGCCACGCCGAGTTTTACACGTCCGATGCGCGTCCTGATGCACGCGCACTGGGATGTTCGCACGCGTGCGGTTTGCTCGAGCTTGTCGCCGCCATGAACCTCTCGCGCGAGGACATCAAGGCGGCACCCAGGCTCTCGGTGCCCGGGGAGCGGGCGACATTGTGGGCCGATAGAATCGGCCTGCTGCCGGGGAAGAAGGTTGCCCTGACAAGTGTTGGCAATGCCAATCGGATCGATGACTGGTTGCGCACGGTGCCAGTCGATGCGCTAGCGCCCCTGGCTGCCATGAGGGGCGTGAGCTGGGTCAATGTGTCGGTTGACGATCGCGATGAAAGGCGCCTTGCTGTCGATCGTTTGCGCATGTTCGATGCCGCGCTCGAGTTCACGGATTTTGTCGATACTGCCGCGGTGCTGGCCGCAGTCGATGCGGTCGTCGCCATCGACTGCGCTGCAGCGCATGTCGCAGGAAGCCTTGGCAAGCCGCTGTTTCTGTTCAAGCCGACGGTGATTGATTGGCGCTGGCGCATCGGCAGCGACGAGACGCCATGGTGGCCCGGCACGCGTGTTTTCGAAGCACAAGCGCCAGGGCGCTGGGACGATGCCGCGCAACGCCTTGCCCTCGAGCTTGACCAGTTCCTTGGCGGCATCGCCTAAAAAGAGACGCCGCGCCGGCTCAGGAATTGGCCAAAACCCCGCCCATGACGCCGGCGATGAGCCCGATTCCCATCAGGAAGCGGTAAATGACGAAGGGCCAGGTGGTGCGCTTTTGCAAGAAATGCAAGAGGCCATAGATGGTCGCAAATGCGGTGATGCTTGCGGTTACGAGCCCGATGGCAAGAAGCGCCCAGCCATGGGGCGTGAGCCCAGCCTTGAACAGCTGGTGCATCTCGAAAAGGCCGGCGAGCGTGATTGCTGGAAGGCCCAGGAGAAAGGAAAAGCGCGCCGCTGTCTCGCGTTCCATGCCAAGAAACAGCCCCGCCGTGAGCGTCGCGCCAGAACGGGAGACACCTGGAATCAGAGCGAGCGCCTGGGCGATGCCGACCCAGATGCAATCTGACAGGCGCAGCTCGGCAAAGCGCCGGCTGTGCGAGGCGAGCTTCTCCGACAGTGCAAGCAACAGCGCCATGGCGACTGACGAGACGCCGATCACGATCAGCCCGCGCAGGGGCGAGTCGCAGCGGTTGAGCACGGGCCGAAGCAACAACCCAGCAATCACGATCGGTATCGTCCCAAGGCCGATTCCAAGGAGAAGTCGCCATGATTCATCCTTGAAATCACGGTGATGCGCGGCCCTTAGGCCGTCGATGAGCAGCGACTTGATATCGGCAAAGAAGTAGCTCACAACCGCAAGAAAACTCGCCAACTGCATGGCTGCTGAAAATGCCGAACCGGGATCCTGCCAGCCGAGCAGTCCGGGAATGACGCGAAGGTGGGCGGTGCTGCTGATCGGCAAGAGCTCGGTTATGCCTTGCACCACGCCAAGAATCGCCACCTGGATGGCGCTTAACTGCTGAAATCCGAGATCGATGGAGTGGCTGTCGGTACAGGCGGCGAGGGCCGCTGGAAGGGCTGGTGTCATGCGCGCTGCCGAATTGAAGTCAGCCCGCATTCTAGCCGACGCGCAAGGGCCCTTTGCGGCTTGGCTGCACGCATCCGTTGCCCGCGACAGCCCGTATGGGTGTGCGCACGGTCCATGGAGCGCGACTTGCACGTGACCCGGGCGAGGACAACAAAGGCAAGCTATGGACGATCTGATCAGCGCTTTGCAATAGCCAGCGATGGCCGCCACCCTCCTTGCGTCCTGGCTCGTGACGTCGACATCCGTGCGCACCCGCCACGCCGGTTTCTGGTGTTTTCTCGCAAGCAATGTGCTTTGGGTCGCGTGGGGCTGGGGCGATCGCGCCTATGGACTGATCGTGCTGCAAATGGCCCTTGCGTTCACCACTATTCGCGGCGTATTCAAGTCCGAGAAAGGTGCGATCAGCTGGTTCGCGCCGAGCAGATGGCTGCTTATGCCAAGGCGCGTTGCGAAAGGCTTGCTCGTTTTTCGGAGAAAGCGCGGCAAGGCGGCCTGCAAATCTAGGTCCTTGGCGGTGCACCAACCTGGCGATAAGGATCGGCCCTGGCAAATGCCGGGATGGCTTCAAGCGACGCCATGATTCTTGTCACTGTCGGGATATCCGCGACTTCAATCTTGAAAACGCGCATCACGACGATGATGCTTGCAAGGCAGATGTCGGCGATGCTGATGTCATCGCCCTGGCAGTACTTGCCTGTCCCCGGTTCTGCTGCGAGACGCTCCTCGAATGCAGCAAGGCCGGTGGCGAACCAGTTGATTTGCCAGGAACGCCACATGGCATCGTCGAATCGACCGGCGCCAAGCAGATATCGTTTGATGCGCGGCGTGATCAGCGGATGCGTATCTGCGGCCAGCATCGATGCGAGCGAGCGCACGCGCGCGCGCGCGTGAAGATCGCGCGGCAACAAGGCCGGCTCGGGAAAGCTTTCGTCAAGGAATTCAAGGATTGCAAGCGACTGGGTGAGCGGCACGGAGTGTTCACCTTGCGTCTTGTCGATAAGTGCCGGAATCGCTCCCATCGGATTGATCTTCAGAAACCCGGCATCGCGCTGTTCGCCCTTGTCGATGTCGACATTGGTTTCGGTTGCAGCGATGCCCTTCAAATTCAATGCGACCCGCACGCGATAGGTCGCCGACGTACGCCAGTAAGAGAAGATCTCGAAGCGGTTTTCTGGGTCCATTTTTTTCTGTCAGTCTTCGAGGGGCTCGGTCAGATGTTTCCGGTCCCAGGCGGGTTTTGTCAGGTCCGGCCAGTATTCGATGATATGGGTGATAAGGCCCTTGGCCACGAAGAAAAATGATATCGCATGGCCCGTGATGACGCCGTCCGTGACGGTGACATCGGACACGGATTCGGTTTCGCTGCCGATCACCCGGTGCACGGTGAACTGCCACGGCCCGTGCGCCGGGTACTCGCGGTTGAACTGGGCGAATCGTTCGGCACCGCGAATGCGCTCCATGGTTTGCGGATAATCGAGGATGAACTCGTTGGCGAGGACCTTGGACACCTGGTCGAATTCGTTGGTCGCCATGAGCGACCAGAATTCGTGAGCGATGGCGATAGCCGAGGGCGTTGTCATGGGCAAAGGCTTGAAGAAGGTCAGCGTGCGCAGCGTATCAGGGCTATTTGCCACGTGAACCGAAGATCCCGCCGGTGCCGCTGAGAAGGAACTGCTGCCGCAGTGCAGGCGTCACTTCGATGACGGTGACGATTGCGTCGCTGACGGTCACAGCTGCAGCGAGCGCGAGCACAAGACGGCACAGGAATGCGCGCAGCGCGGGACCCAGGTAGGCTTCCGAACTGCGCCAGATGCCAACAGAGGCCAGCACCTGGTAGATGATCTGGGGCAACAGCGCCATGGCGGCGATGAGCAATGCGATCACCAGGTTGCCACCGCCAAGACCGACCACAAGCCCAAACGGTAGCAAGAGCATCGGCGCAACCAGCCTCAGCGCGACGCAGATCACAAGAAAAATGAAAACGCCATAGAACCAGAATGCCTTTGCAAGCGGGATTTCGCCTCTCCAGAACTTCTTGATCCAGATCATGCGGTGTCCATGTCAAGCGTTCGTGCCGATCGCAAAGCGCGCGATCAGTTCAGGTACCTGATGGTAAAAAGTCGGTTTCCTGCATCCGGAGTTTGCGACAAGAGCAGGGCTTCTCCCGGGGAGTCGGCCTTGCTCAGCCGGTAGAGACCGTGGCAGTCCTCGCCCAACTGGGCAAACTTGTGCTTCGGCGACATCGTACCCAAGGCATCGATGTAGAGCACGTAGCGACTGCCGCCATCCCCTGGGCAGCCGGTGATCAGAAGGCCGCCTTCGGGCGTGAGCAAGGCGGCATCGACGCTGTCAAGCTGAGTCCCGGCAAATACCACCTGCGGTCGCGTCTCCTTGAGCGCGTAGTCAAACGTGTACATGTGCAGCCGGGCGTCGCCCTGCTCGGGTGCCTTGACAGCGTTGATCAAATCGGTTGTCGACGCTGCTATCGGCCCCTTGCGAGGCGCAGCACTTTCGAAGAGCACGGCGCCTTTGGGCGTGCCGATCATGATCGCCCCGACGGTGTTGTCATGGCGGATGCTCGCGATCTCGGTTCCCTTCGCATCAAGCGCGACCAGCAGCGTGCCATAGCTGGTAGCGCTGGCCAGTTGCTTGTCCATGTCCTCCTTCGAACTCGCATCGGGCAGCAGCACAATGCGTTGCGCGGCGAGGATCCGTCCGGCGGCGTCAGAGGTGATGCCAGCGCAGGTCGACGCGTCTGTTGACTGCGGACCACTGACGCTTGTGGCAATGCGCTGACCCTGGACCGTGGCTATAAGGTGTTCCCAGATTCTGTCGCCACTGTCGTTCGTCATCGACACGGCCGGCGTGGGCAAGCGGAAATATTCGTCAAGCGTGTCGTTCGAGCTGATCTGGACGAAGCCGCTGCCGTTGTCTGTCATGCAATGCGACAGTCGGTTATCACTGATCGACGACAGGACGACGGGCGCGGCGAGCTTTCCCTCGGCGGACACGCGCTGGGTAAAATCGCGCGAATTGCCGGTCGCATCAGGAACCTGCCCTGCGATCCAGTAGCCCCCTTCTGGCGCGCTGCCTGCCGATGTCAGGTGTTCGCCTGAGGCTGACAGGTCGTCGCGCCAAAGGACTTCGCCATCCTTTGAAATCAGATAGAGAAAGGTGCCCGCCGGCTGGACAGCCGTGGCGACCAGAAACCCGCCTTCGGCCAGCGCGGCTGCCGCGGTCACGTGTTCGCTCATGGCGTCGTGGGCGAAGCCTGCGCTTTTCACGATCTCGACCTCAAGCGCGCTGGTTGCCGTGGCCCCGTCGCTAGCGCTGTTCGCAGTAGCGTCTGTGGCATCCACGCTCGCTCCGGCCTCCGAAGCGGAGCCGCCGAGCCGGAGCTTGATTTCGTGCAGGCGGAAAAAACTGATGGCGAGGGTCATGACTAGCGTGAAGGCGATCCAGCCCGGCGTGTAGGCTTTCTTCGGCGTCGCAGGTGGGGCTTCGACGACGGGCTTTGGTGCAGCCGGCGGGAATTTCGGTGGTGCTGGCGGTGCGTTACTGCGCACCAGTTTGCACACGCAGTTCCACTCGCGCAGCGCACTCACGTACTTTGACGCGGTTGCATAGTCGGAGCTGCGCTTGACGACCAGGCCGGTAGGCGAAAACAGGGGTTCGAGCGTTGCCGTGCTGGCTTTCAGATGTGCCGACAGATTTGCCAGGAAGGCGCCGCGTTCCACACCCGAGCGCATGCCGGTAATGACAACGTCATAGCGCTGCGAGGGGTCATCGTCTTCGGTGTCGAGATCGTCCTCGTCCATTCGCTCTCGTTACGTCGTAACACTCGTGACCGGGTCGTGCGCAAGTCTAGCCCGGGCAGGCGGATTTGCACAGCACGGGGAAATCAGGGACACGACGCGCCCGATCGCGGGACTGGGGCGACCAAAGCGACAGGCAGGAAAAGAAAAACCCGGACGCAAGGGTCCGGGTTTGTACTGCTGTTCGCTGGTGGGCCGTGAGTGGCTCGAACACTCGACCTACGGATTAAGAGTCCGCTGCTCTACCAACTGAGCTAACGACCCGCACTTGATCAACGCGGAAAATTTCCGGTCTCTCGCGGGTGCGGATTATAGCAGACGATCGATGCACGAGCGCCGGGCCAGCGCGATGGGTATTCAGGCAGCGACGGTGCTCGGCATTGCGAGCAAGGAGCGGCCGCATCGCGTTTGCGGCATCCTCGTTGCAAAGGTCGGCGCTCTCAGGCGCCGCGCCAAGATTCGTGCAGACCACCCAAGTCCCTGTCCTTCCCTGCCAACCCGGACGAGTCGAGGCAAATAATCGAGTACAGTCCGATTTCGGACGACCCTTTCTTGGTTCTTGCCGCGCTTGAGGTGAACCAATCAATCGCTAACTTTTCGGGATTTGAACCTTGGTGCCTTTTTCACGCTTTGTGTCGCTTGCAGTTCATTGTGTACTTGCGCTCGTGTGGGTTTCCAGGGCCTGGGCCGAGGAGCCTGCAACTGCCGCCCAGGAGGCGCCGCCTGCGTCCGTGATGGTCGAGAACGCGGTCGTCAAGGTGTTCTCGACGAAACGCGAACCTGATATGTCCAAGCCCTGGACCAAACAGGCGCCGCACGATGTTACCGGAAGCGGTGTCATCATCCCCGGCCATTACATTCTCACCAATGCTCACGTTGTGACCTACGCGAGCCAGATTGAGGTGCAAGGCAATCAGAGTGGCGACAAGGCCCCGGCTACCGTCGTCTCGATTGCTCCAGGCATCGATCTCGCCCTGCTCAAGGTCGATGACGACAGCTTCTTTGACAAACGCCCGTCCCTCAATTGCGCAAAGGGCATCCCCGATGTCAAGGACACGGTGATGACCTACGGCTATCCCACGGGGGGCTCGAATCTCTCGATCACCAAGGGGATCATCTCGCGCATCGAGTTCGCCAACTATTCGGCGCTCGTTTCCGGTTTGAGAATCCAGATCGACGCGGCCATCAATCCTGGCAATAGCGGCGGTGCGGCGGTGGTTGGCAGTGACCTGATCGGCATTACGTTCTCGAGCCTTGTTGGCAATGGCGTTCAGAACATCGGCTACATCATTCCGTGCGAAGAGGTAAATCTGTTTCTCGACAAGGCCGAGCACGGCCAGCCGTACAGCAAGCCTGCCATGTACGACGAATTGCAAACCCTCGAGAATCCTGCGTTGCGATCGAGCCTCAAGGTGGACAAGACCACCGAGGGCATTCTTGTCACGCACGCCTATGGCAAGGACACGCCACTGAAGGACTGGGACATCATCACCAAGATTGGCGATCTGCCGATCGACGATCAGGGCATGATCACGAGTAATGGCCTGCGCCTGCGTTTTCAATACGCAGTACAAAACATCGCACGCGACGGCAAGGTGCCGCTGACCGTGCTGCGCAATGGCAAGCAGATCGCCATCTCGCTGCCGGTCACCGACCCCCATACCATGCTCGTGCCGGACCTCCTTGGGGGATATCCCAGCTATTTCATTTACGGACCTATCGTCTTTACGACGGCGACGCAACAGTTTGCGGCGGCTCACGCCCAGGCGCTGGGGATTTCCATGTTCCTTGGAAGTCCGGCGGCGATTCGCATGGGTGATACGCCCAGTTTTCCTGGCGAGCAGATCGTCATCATCGGGGCTCCATTCCTGCCGCACAATCTCGCTCGAAATTATTCGAACCCGGCAGGCCAGGCCGTAAAATCGATCAACGGCATCGAAGTAAAGAATCTGAAGCACTTGGTTCAGCTGCTGCGCGACAACAAGGACGAATACGTGACCATCGCATTCGCCCAGCGTGGCGCGGAAACCCTGGTTTTTCCGCGCAAGGAAATGGTCGCTGCGACCGAGGATCTGCTCAATGACAACGGCATTCGCGCGCAAGGAACGCCTGACGTGATGGCGGTCTGGAACGGGCACTAGCGCTTGATGGCGAGCGAGTACGCGTTTCGCGCAGGCGAAACGCTACCTTTTTGACCGTAAAGATATTCTTTGCCCTCGACCTGCCCTCGCGCTCGCCTTGACCGGCTTTCACGTCGACGGCACGCCGTGGCGCTAGGGCATGGCTTGCAAGCGAGGGCGCCTATTGCCGGAAAAATCCGCAAAATGGGCGCGCGCTTATGCTTTTTGCCTATATGCGTATGCAAATTTGTCGATTTGGGATTCGGCGCAATGAGGCTATCGTTGCCGAGACTTTTTCCAGCTGCGCCGAATCAATGCCATGAGCGACCACTCTACGACCCTTGACACCCCTTTCGCTGCTTCGCGCGAGAAGCTGAGTTGGCGTGGCCTTTTCGATAACGAAGACTTGTGGGCCATCTGGATTGGTGTGGGCCTTGTCATCGTCGCGACGATCTGGTTTGAGGCCGGCTCGAGCATCAAGTGGCTTAGCATTGCTCCTGCCAAATGGACCCATGTCGCAGAACTGGTGCCGCAGTTTGAGGCCCATTGGCAGCAATATCTTGCGCTCTACGTGCTCTTCGCTGCGCTCTTCGGGCTTGCTACATGGTCTCTGGAGATTCCACTTTTCAACTTCCTGCGTTCGTTCACGTTCGTCTATGTCGTTGCAGTTCCGATCTTCGCGCTCGGGCAATGGGATCAGGCGAGCTACTACAACCTCGAGCCGCCGTTGGTTGCATTGCTGCTTGGCCTCATCATTTCCAACCTGATTGGATTGCCGCAATGGATGGATAGCGGCTTTCGCGTCGAGTTCTATGTCAAGACCGGGATCGTGCTTCTTGGTGCAACCCTGCCGTTTAGCCTGATCATCTGGGCCGGACCGGTGGCGATTGTCCAAGCCGGGATCGTCTCGATCATCACGTTCCTCGTGATCTTCTTCGTGGGTACCCGGCTTGGCCTAGACCGGCGCTTGTCGGCAGTGCTTGGCGCAGGTGGCGCGGTGTGCGGTGTGTCGGGCGCAATCGCCATCGCCGGCGCCGTCGGTGCCAAACGCGAACATGCACCGATTGCCATCACGCTTGTGATCTTCTGGGCCATTGTGATGATCTTCGTGCTGCCACTGGTGTCGCGCGAACTCGCCTTGCCCACGGGCGTTGCCGGGGCGTGGATCGGCACGTCCGAGTTTGCTGACGCGGCGGGATTTGCCGCGGCACAAACCTACAGTGGCTATGCCGGCCACGTCGCCAACATCAGTGGCACTTCGCAGGCCGCGTTGACCTCCTTCACGCTCATGAAGGTCATCGGCCGCGATGCCTGGATTGGCATCTGGGCGTTTGTGCTTGCCTTCATTGCAACCACGCGGTGGCAAAGCGAAGATGGCGTGCGCACGCCCGCTGATGCCCGGCAGATCTGGGCGCGCTTTCCGAAGTTCGTGTTCGGGTTTTTGATCGCCTCCGCAATCATCACCTATGCCACTTCTGGCGAAGCGTTCGCTGATTTCAACAAGGTCGTCAACCCTGAGCTTGTAACGCCGCTTAAGAACCTGCGCACATGGGCGTTTATTTTCTGCTTCTTTAGCATCGGCTTGACCACGCGCTTCAAGCAGTTGGCGGGCGCTGCGGGCCGCCCCTTCTGGGCATTTTCGGCGGGCGTGGCTGTCAATGTGGTCATCGGATTTGTCCTCTCGACGCAGGTCTTCGTTGAGCACTGGAAGGGACTCTGAGATGTCAGTCATGCACGTCTTCAGGCGGGGGCGCGAAATGGCGCTGCCGCCAAAAAGCGCGCGCTGTGGCACCTGCGCTCACTTCAGAAATGAGGCGAGACATCTTGAGCGTGAAATCGCAGGCCTCATCACGATGAGTTCGGCTGATGCTTCCGTGCGCTGGCGCGACGGTCTGTGTCTTGTCCATGAGCGTTATCTCTCTGCACGTTCATCGTGCCCGTCATTTACTGCAGTGCCTGTAGTTCCTACAGTGACGGCAGTGGCGTAATTGCCCGTTTGCGGCGAGGGTGCAGAACCCTCGAAGCGGTCTCGCCAGACATAAGCGGCCTTGCAGTGTTTGGCCTTCGGGGATTGCCGCAATGCCAGGATGCTCAATGCGAACCGTGTTCGTTGACGGGCCGTGCGGGTTCGGCCCCACGAGCGATGGCATGCCGGGCTCCTGCAATGAAATCGCCTGCAAAGCAAGACGCCGCGAATGCGTCTCGCAACTTGGCCAACCTCCTTGCAAACAGTGTGGTTCGGCGAAGCGCTCTTGCGCCAAGGGTGAAAGATAGAAGGCTCGTCGCTGCGGCCACCCGGACTTCGAAGCATCGAGCCATGATCGGCCTTGCCGCGATGCTTCCCAAAAGACGCGAGGCGGACAGCGGGGATTCTTGCTCGCCAGTGGACGTGGGGACGTGCATCATTTACGTTGCGACGGACGAGCTTGCCATGATTGAATGCGGTTTTGCTTCAGATCCTTGAGGGGAGTTCGACTATCGCGTAACGCCGAGCCCCGAGCGCAGGTGTTCTTTGTGTCTCTTTGGAGGCGGGAGTTCAAGCAATGGAACTTGATGCGAGTGCGGATGAACCGGACCTGTTTGGCGCACATGAAAAATGGTCCGAGCAGAGCAATGAGATCGCAAGATGGGTCTGGCCCGTCGTCCTTTCCCTCATCGGCGTCGCTTGTGCCGCTGCGTTTGGCAGCGACTATATGGACGATCCGATTCCTGCGTTTGCAATTCTGGCGGGAATCGGCGTCGCGTGGACGATAGGTTGCATCGTATTCGCCTGGTCTGGTGGCCCCTGGCGCGTCGAAATCGACCAGGCGTCAAGGCGGCTGACATGGACGCATATGCGTCGCTTCAGGCCCACGACGCAGAGCTGGCACTTCGATGAAATCGAAAAAATAAAGGGTCTGATTTCGATCAAGGAGTTGCGCGATAAGGACGATCACAGAGTCGAAAGCAAGACGTACTACGTCCAGTTGATTCTGAAAAATGGCGCCAAGGTGAAACTGTTCGGCCCGAATTTCAAGGTATCCGGCAGTTCCAAGCTCCACGACGAGTGCATCGCCAAGATGAACAAGCTGATGGGGCTTCGGCAAGAAACCGTTGATCCGGCCGAATTCGAGAAAATGCGCGCTGAAGTTGAGGCAAATCTCGCCAAGCGCGGCTTAAAACCGCGCGGGTAAACTCCATTTCCAGGCCGCTAACTGGTGCTCGAAGAATCAGTCGACGCTGCCCAAGAGCATCACAGCAGCTG
>Ga0116229_10011691_pt1 | contig 12868 bp, 6 predicted proteins | sample S1TSphgellanicum_3_FD_87313 | JGI IMG/M metagenome (GOLD analysis project Ga0116229, IMG submission 87313) | Host-associated microbial communities from peat moss isolated from Minnesota, USA - S1T2_Fc - Sphagnum magellanicum MG | ecosystem: Host-associated > Plants > Peat moss > Unclassified...
AATTTTTTATTTGTAAAGTGCTCCCCGGCCCCCCCCCCCCCAAAAATTGTGGCCGCGTGGGGGCCCGTTTTAAAAGGCCTCCCCCCCCCCCCCCCCCCCCCCCCCCCCCCCGCCACAAGGTGTTGGGGGCGGTTCTTAGGGTTGATAACCGTGGTCCTCAAATAATCAAATACCCGGATTTGGTGTAGAATCCATGGTCATTTTTTTAAAAATCAATTGCATGGTTCTCATATATAACCATGATTTATAATAATTGGTGTGTGTTTTTCTTTGTTTCTTTCAATTCCATGTATATAAAAAATTCGGTGAATTTTTCGAAGGAATTAGCAAAATTAGCTGAATTTGCACTAGAAAAAAGAATTAATTCTAAAAGATTTCCCAATTTAAAAGAATTTATTTGTTTATTTATTTTTGAAAAGATAATCATTGGAACTGAGTGGCTAGATAGATACCCGTTCCTACCTTGTACGGGTAAACTCTGTTGCATGTACAGCCATCATCCACAACATGCACAATAGTTATGAATCACCGGCATTGAGCGGGTATTTGATTATGTTAATAACCATCAATTCTAGTAATTTCAAAAATATTTTTGAATCAGATGATTGTTGGTTCTTGTTAAATAAACAAACAAACCCATATATATAAAAGAATAAAAAGAACCGGGGGTTTTCATGAAAGAATTGGTAAAGGACCAGTGGTTACTAAGGTGATATAATATGATTTTTTTTCAAGTTTTTTAGAACCATGGTCATATTTCTATTACTGGTTCTTTGAATTTTATTTTTCTTAGAACTGTGATTTTGAACTTTAATCAAAATTGCTGTGATAACCGCCTGGGTTTCTGATAACCGGACCAACACTGCTAATTAGCACCAATAACCAACCGAACAGAAACTTCAAAATAATGGACACTTTAAAAAGCTCATTGAGAACAAGAGTAGAAAAAGCTTTATTTTCAAAGACTAGGTACACAATTCCTAATCAATAGAAGAGCTAGTTAGTAGAGTGTGATGAGGCTTGCTTGCACTAGGGTTGCCAATGGTTTGTTCTAATTCAGTGTTTGTTGTAACAATGAATTGAGAATTTGAGAAGAAATGTTTGAGAAGAAAATGTGGGTGGGACTTGATTTGCTTGAGAGGAAATTTTGAAGAAATGAGTTGAATCAAAAGGTGAGGGATGAAGAGGTGAAGTGAAAGGGTGGGTTTGTGAGTCTGGTAGTGGACGCTTGGGCCTATCACAAACATGAAATCTTTGCTTCAAAATTGAGTCCCTCCTCCCTCTTCAACACAAGTGTATTTTGATGTGTGTGTGCATGTTTTGGTTTGAGTTTTGTCACATTGTATGCAAATCAACATTTCTCTTGAAATTTCTCTCTTCTAGTTATGCCTACCAAACCCAAGTGAATTTTTATTATTGTATCCAAATCAACATTTCTCTCAAAAACTTTCACTATTCTAGTTATTTGCACCAAACCCAACTAAATTTTTGTTATATTTTATTCATTCAAATCAACATTTATCTTGGAAAATTTTGCTCTTCCAATTATGCCGGTCAATCTCAACTAATTTTTTGGCTTGGATCTTCATCTTAAGATCAAAATTGACTCTAACAGTGAAATCGATGTTGTGTTTTTGTTGTTGGTCACCTTCATTTTGAAGTCCATTTTGTTGATCATTTTGGTCACCATATCGTCAATTACAAATGTCAATTATTCATCTCCAACATTAGGTGCCCTACTTCTCCGACCTCTTCTCCTTGTCCTTCTTGTGACAAGTCTCCAAATCTTGAAGTCAGTTCTTTTAGTTGCATTAATCACTTCATTTGTCCAAATTCCTTCTCTAAGCTCTTTTGTTTTGCCATGCATTCTTTTTGCTCTTCTAATTTTGAGGTTAGCCATGTTCATAACACTTATTTATCATCTCTTCTATTGGTAGACATTTCAAAGAATTTCCACATGTTACAAACTTCTTTGCACCCATGCATAACTCTCCCTATACTTACATGGAACCCAATATGTGATCCTCAATTATTTTCAAGCTTAATTCAAGCCACTCATTGTGAAATGATACTTTGGTTTTGACAAATTGGACACATGAACGTTGACAATATTGGACAAGCTACAAAGGTGATTTGTGTGACTATATATAATCACATTACAATGTGTCAGGTCGCCAACACAAAACGCATGTGTAGACTATTGGATCAAGATCTTCAACTTCCATCACATGTGACCACATTATTCAATAAGAAAGATAAATATATTTGAATGACACAATTTGAGGCAAGCTACCAAATGCTCTAGTACCTAAAGTTTTACCATGGCTACTATTTTCAAGTTGTTTACATTCCATATCATTTGCACAAGGTGGAATATGTCACATGTTTTCTCCAAGTTTCTATCAACTTTGCTCTCTTATCCCTTCAATGGGTCCTTGATTTCCATGATTAGTGAAAATGAATATTGTATACCTAATACAACAAATAAGCAAACATCAAATAGTGGGTCAATTTCAAGATGATATATACCAATTTTTTCAACCCAATGTAATAAACACACACTTGCTATACTACTTATCGTGTTTGCTTTCATTCATTATATGATGTCATCAAATATCTTTGTATTTGCAATCACATGAGCAACTTTTGTACCCACTCCTCTAAGTAGCTATGACTTTCTAGTTGACATAATTGTTGCATAATATCAAAGTTTACAAATTATAATTGCAAAATAAACATCAATAACAAAAATGAAAATTGTTGATGGTATTTCAATTTCATCATAAGGGTTTAATACAAATGTGTGGATCACCTTCTAAAATATGAAGCTATTGTTAACAATTATAAAGAACCTTGGCAAGGGGTAAAAAAGTTCACCAACAAATTTCCTCATGAATTTGAAAATGCAATTTATGATTGGATTTCATGCATGGAACGTAGAACCCAAATGGTTTAATTGCATATGAAAAGATCAATGGGAAACAATCAACATATGCATGCCTAATATGCTCCTATATATTTGTCTTGTTGATCACCATTCTTGTCCCATCATGGTAAAATTTTTGGAGAGGAATTTATTGTGATTACAAAGATGTGGCTACATGGGAGTGAAACCCAATATTTAACAATGCTTAATTGGCATTTTGGCAAGTTACTTCTCAAGTCCTTCAATGAGTTTCCTAACCTATTACTTACTTCCAAATATTTATTGTGTGCTAAGTGCTATGCTTTGGTATGCCTAGGTACAAGACATAAGGGCACTACAAATTATGGCTTCTTACTCAACTATTATATCATTGCCACACATCCTTCTATGACCCCCACTAGCTTTGTTTAAGACCCTAATTGGATGCATGTGTGGACATGGCTCCAATCAACTTCAATCATGATCTTAAAACATTTGCATTATTGAGATTTTAATGTCAAGGGATTTTCCACTTGAAAATGAAACTAAATATTTTAAATGAAATGTTAAAAACTTGTACTGAAATTAATTATGTCAATAGAATAAAAAAACTCAACTTCCACGTTAATGGCAGTTGAAAATGGACATCCATAGATGATTTTGAAACAAATGAATTGATGGGATTATGTTCATTCATAATTTCACTACAATTTTAATCTTAATATATAATTCAAATGAATTGGGATCAATTAAGGGTTTTCCTTCACTTTTAGGGTTTCCAATTCTAACTTGTAAATCACCTCATTATTTGACCTAATTTGATTGTGAAACAATAATTCAATATTATTTATGATTTATCATAATATTCAATACATGTAAACACATAATTATGAAAACCCATTTAAGATTTTTTTGGTTTTGATATAGGGGAAGTCATATCCAATTTTTCCCAACTCATGTGTAGAATGTGAGTAATTGAAAAAAAAAGTAATTTTATAATTTACTTAAATGTAAATAGGGTGTTTGAAAATTATTATTGGGATTATATATTTTTTAAAAATTAATTAAACAAAAATTAATTTTTTTTGTACTTCATAACACAAAAATTACATTTTATTCTTCACTTGTTTCATAAGATATACAAAAAGTGACTTCCTTGGGTCTTCAATTTATGTCCATTGGAACAATTGATCTAAATTAATTATTTTTCAAATGTCCTTAGTAGGAGTTTGGTGGTATTTTTTTCTAGGTCACATTTACATGTTTTAAATTTTTAATTGTTATAAATACCATTTTTTGGTTATAGGTGGTTAACTAAGAAAAGTGATATGTTTTCATGGTTATGTGTATTCTTTTCCATGGTGACATGCTATCACAAAATGTGCAACCCACAAGTCAAAGGAGGTCCAATAGTACCATTTTCTCAACCATAATCTCATGGTTACTCAATTCATTTGGTGTCAAATTTGTTGATATAAGTTTTCAAATTTTCATAGTAGTTTTTGTGATTATAGTTTTCATTGTATGTTTATTTCAAAGTCACATGTGTAAGTTTTCAATTTTTAGTGGATACATTACATGGTTATAGGTTTCATTTTTCATAGTAACATGTTATCACAAAATTTGCAACCCATAAATCAAATGAGGGGATAGTACCATATGCACAAGGATAATTTCATGGTTACTTAATTCATGGTGTTAAATTCGTTGATGTAAGTTTTTAGAAATTCCTAATAGGGATTTTTGAGGTTATTATTTTTGTGGTATGGTTTTTTGAGCTCACATAAGTAAATTGTCAGTTTTTTATGGTTATAAGTTTTTCTTTTCATGGTAGTAGGTGCAATTTTTCAAAGTGACATGTTATTATAAAATTTGCAACCCACAAGTCAAAGGACAGAATAGTACCATTTTGCTTGCACACTCTCATGGTTGAATTGTTACAATTCATAATCTTTGAGTAATTGTTGGGTGCGCATCTTTACCTTGCCTTTGAAATTATTATTTTGCAGCAATCTTGTTAGGTAACTTGTAGCTATCTTTAAAAAAATTCTAGTAGATTATTAAATGGTAAATTCTTTGCTAGAAATAATTTTTAAAAATTGGATTAGTAAAAAAAACCTTGTCGTTTGTGGGTTTTTTGAGTTTTGGAAACATGCATGCTTACAATTGAATTCTTTTTTATCCTAATTTTTGGAATTATAACATTTTATTGCCACACTAGAAAATTGCTACAACACAACAAAAGGAGTTCGTATTTTAAGCTTTAAAATTGTTGCATGAAACTAGTCTTGCAATATAACATAAAGAGGCTGAAGCTATTATGAATGATTCAATTAAGGTAATGTTCAAAAGTTACAAAAAGTTAAAGTCCAACATGGGTCAATAATAGATGCAAGTACTTGTTATCATTTCTTTTAAGTTGATATTGCACATTAAATTTGTAAAAGAAAAGATGTTGGAGCTAAATAGATAAGTTTTCGTATGCACAACAATATACAAACAACTTCCATTTAAATATTATAAAGTTCTTTTTTTTTCAATTTTGTGAAATAGTTGGATTGGCAATCATGCAAAAGAAAACTTAGCCAAATTTGGCTAGAGATCGAAGAGGTGATGCAAAAAAAAACAAGAATCCTACTATGGATAGGTGGCAAGCTAGGACCTACTGTTTAAATTGGGCAAATTCAAAAAAATTTTAAAAACTCAACAAACTTGGTGGATTTTTTGGAAAACACCCTTAGGAGCTTTTGCAAATCACCAAGTGGTGAAATTTCACCCCAAAACAACCATGTTAGTTGTGCTATCAATCAATTGCACATATTTATTTTTAAAGGTTGTGCTTACATGTAGTTTACCTTACCTATACCAAAGTGCATAGGTCAAGAAATGATCAAACTATTCATCTCATATATACTAATGATTACTTTTATAATATGGAATGACAAAATCTAAATTTTCTCAACAAATAATAGTTCGATGCAAGTATATAACTAAATTCAACATCCAATATAAAAAAATGATGTGTTTAATATTCAAAAACTCGACTTTATAACATTGGACTACCATGTTACCCTGTCATTATCATTGACAACATTGAATTGAGACAATAACTACAATTAATAAAGATGAAAATCCATTGAAAATGCAATAAAAATTCATGACATGTACTTCTAGAGCTTTGCTAATGCCATCTTAGTGTGATACCATTGGGAATTGATTTGTTTCAACACCACTTTCTTCACCCTAAATTGTCACCTTCCGTGGAATGATATCAATCATCCCTTGAGCAATTTGTTGGGCCCTACACCCACAGGGATAGGGACTATTACATTGGATCCAACTTTTGGAAGTTTTACCTTATTAGATATGGTTTCACATTAGATGAATCGGTTTCTTTGTTGAAAGTGTTCAAACTATTTAGATTGGAATTGAATTTTTGGATGTTCATAGTGTGGACACAATAGGTAGATGTACAACATCTTATCTATTGGCAAGGTTAACATGTTTGTGATGCCTTGTTTTCAAGTGTCCAATGGAATTGAATCTTGATGAACTATTGCAATAATTTAAATCCATATGACATTTTGAAAGAGATTTCAATTGATGAAGTATGATGGAAAACATTGAGAATTGGTACTTGTAGTAAAATTTTAAATTTTAAATGATGCCATGGAAATCGAAAACATTATTATAATGCATGATTAACATAATCTTGAAACAAGGTCTTTGATATCATAATTCTCATGATCTTTTCAACTCCCTTTCTAAATGTTTATTCTAGGGCCAATTTGACCCAACAAGTATCCACAACAATGTTGTCCACTTGTCATCTTCCACGATGCAACTCTTAACAACACTTTGTTGAATCTTCACATCATACATATAGGGCTTGTTAATTTCTTGCCAAAATGAGAATCTAAAATGGCTCTAAAATCAACCTTTAATTCCCATATAACAAAATCCCTTGATGTGGTTAGGTGAAGGAATTTTCATACACAATTGTTGATGCAATTATGTAGTTTGGAACTTGAACTACATGAAAATGCAAGCTAAATCCCATGTGAATTCAAACTTTGGTCTCTCCCCTTATGACAACATTGTTCTTAACTTCAAATGTTGGGTGCATTTGTTTTCACTAATGACAAATATAACACCATACTCTTGTTTCATTCCATTGTGCTAGAATACGATAACAAAAAATGTTTCTTTGCTTGTTGGTGCCAAAAGAAATCATGTTACCAATTATTGTAAGTTTGCCCAAAAACCTTAAATCATGCACATTGCTTGTAACAATAAGTACATTGGAGAAATGATTTTTTTTATTATGTTCATATTATCACCAACTCTAAATGGCATAAGCAATGCAATTTGGGATGAATGTAATACATATTCTTGTCATCAAACATTTTATGGAAAGTGTGGGTCAAAAATCTTCTTTTAGGACCTATAGCATCCACAACCCCTTCTTTTTCCTATATGCCAATATCAATAGTCTTCATGTACTATTAGGTTGCTGATGGCCACATCTCCTTTTTAAAGTCATGAACCAAAAAAATGGATCACTTGAACTCTTCACCAACCTGAACTTGGGAGAAATTCAATCAAAATCATAATTGTTAAGATCATCCACTTCATAGACTATGTTAAACAAAGTCATGTGAACATTAATCTTGTGACATAACTTACACTATAATAATAGCTAGCTTGTAGTCTTGTACGCAACAACTCCATATTAATAGCACATGTTATGATGTGAATTGCCAATTCATTAGACATAAACATTTCTATAGATGAAAAATACGAATTCAACATGAAAACCAAAAGGTGTTAAATTCAAGGAAAAGAGAAGCAATTATATAAACCATATCTTCTTTTCAATATGGGGAAGAAATAACAAAGTCTTGTAATAAACTTGCACAATTTACAAATGAAAGTGGCAAAACATGTATGCATTTCCACAAGATTTTTTCTTTTGAGCTATCACCAACAAGTTAAAATGAACAAGTCTTGGAGCATGGTATATTTTCTCCCTTCACCACTTTGCATGATCCTTTGAACCATTCCTTGAACTACATCCATCATAAATGAACATGCCAAGGAAGGGGTAATTAAAATGCGAATAAGAATGTTAGAAGCTAATAAGGTTGAAATTCTCAAATTTGTTCTTAACACACCATCACGTATATCCCATTTTTTCCCAATCTACATGTTCATTTGCTTGAAATTGAAAAAATATATAAATTGGGCGTCAAAAGGGAGGTCCTCACATTTTCTCACCTACACCTCTAATGTTATCATGGACATAATTAATCCCCTAAGTTGCCTCTCCTATTAGAGAGCTTTATAGAAGCTTCTAATTGAATGTCATTTTTACAAGTCAAGGTAATTGTCTCCAAGCATTTCAAAAACATGTTATTTCAAACTTGGGCTTCACTTTGATTGTGCACTACCAATGATAATCAATTGACGTAAGGTGAAAATATTAATATTTTCAAAGTTACTTAAATAAATTATTTAAAATATGATTAGTTACTAGACATTGGTAATCCATGATCATATAGATTATCCATGAAATCATTTTTACTTCCATTAATCATAGAATATGAAATTTAATTTTCATCTACTAAAACATGAATATTTTTGGCATCCATGATTTTTTTTGGCACCTTTGTTGCCTCAAAAGAAATGTTTTTGGGCCTTCCCAAAAACCCCTAGTACAAAAAATATATAAAATATAAAATCTTCTCAAGCTTAGTGCCTAGAATGTCCCTATGTATTTCTTTGTGTTCTTCAACATTGTATCCAAACACCCTCGACCTTCAACATCTTGGTGCCCCCTATTGCCCAAAATAGAAAAAAATCATGTCTAACTTAGCACCCTTGGTGTTTCTAGCATGCCTTATTAATCTTGCTTATTGCCATTTTTTCATTCCTTGTCAACATCATGTTTTTTTGTTGTTCCCCACGTTTCGTCATCCTTGGTGTTGTATGGGTGTGTTTCTATTGTTGATCAAGCTTAGGAAGTTCTTGAACCAAAACATCGCACAATATCTTGTTGTCCTATCCCAAGCTAAAATGTTCTCATACCATAACATTCACCCCATGAAGTATCAACCCCACAATGTACCTCCAAAGGCAAAATTGTGATTATCTTATAATTATTCTTGTGAATTCCCCATCATTTTGCACAATTTCCAATTACATTGGCAAGTGCATATCTTTTTTCTTTCTCACCCTTGAACATTTTATAATTATTGGTTTGATTTGTCTCACATTGGTTAATATTGTCAAAGTTGCCCACAAAGGTACCCACATCACATGGAGAAAATAACCAAATTTTGTTGTCAAATAAAATGGAATTTAATATCTTCGCAAGTGTGGAATGGTGATTCAACATTTGGGAGAAATTTGCACACATAGTAGCATACCTAGGCATTGATTGCAACAACTTGGCAAGGCTTCTTACAAGACAGGGGTGGTAGGGAATTTACCTTCACATACCTATCCCTACCTCAAAAACATCATTTCCACAACTATGCTCTTATAGGTTTCAACATTATAAAACTTGTAATGAATATATTACTACCTTCAAGAAAAATTCAAACAATTATTTAACTACCTCTATTGAGGGTTTCAAGGAAAGCAATGAAAGAGGCCTTACATGAATCATAACCAACTATACCACTACTACTTGGCAAGTTTGGCACATATGTGTTGAGAAATTTATTTATTTTAAATTTAAGATTCACCATGGGAGTTCTTTAATTTTGAACTTTTTGGTATACAAGGAATTTAAATATTAAATTCTAACTCAACTTCAAAGTTTTTTTATTATCCTTATGGTTAGTGTGTTCACAACTAATATGCTTATTTGTACAAGGCCAAGGTTCGATTCTAGATTCTTGCAATTTAAAATTTTGAAATTTTTGACAACATGGTTAAAGAATTTTCAAAACTTTTGGCAAAATAAAAAATAATTTAACTTATGCTGAAGTTGCCCATGTACTATGGTATATGAAACATCAACATATATAAAAGGTAGTATTTTATTACAAAGCCAATGCACATGTGGATCATGGATTATAAGTGCAAAGCACACTCCTAATATCTTGAGTATTGTCCCCTCTCTTTTCAATCAAATTAGATCATTTGTCCTTTGGTTTTACATTTGCATTTTCAATCAAAAGATTCAACCATGATTCTAGTGATTGAATGCTTGAAATTGCTAAGCACATTACAATTTATCAAATATTTTTTTATTGGTATTGACATCTACAATTCAAGTTTCCAACTCTTCAAATAAAATGGACATTAATTTTTCATTTGGATGTTGATTGTTTTCCTATTTCTATAAATCAATGGTTTTAACATGGACCATTGTAATTTTGGATTAAGGAATAAATTATGTCTGGAATCTCCCCTGATTTTCAATTTACATATCTATTTTCAGTCATATCATTCAACAAGATTTGAACTTATCCAAGCTTGAAATTGTTGGGCACATTGCAAAATCAAAATTTATTGTGGGTATTGACATATAGGGAAGATTCTTGTATATGTATTGAGGTATTTTTTTCAACTCTTCAAGTACAATTGACATGTGGATGTACATGTTCATTGTTAAATCTTGTTATAAAAGTTGGTGCTATCAATATGTACCATTTTCATTTTGGGTTTCACAATAAATTATGTTTGGAGCCTTTCCAACTAAGATGGTATTTTTTCATTTTGGTTGGCAACATATAAGAACTCACCCCATGACACATTTACTTGCATGGGGGCATCAAATGGGGAGTCACATTTTTTGTTATAGGTTATTGTTGTTGTTGACAAAAAATCATAAAAAAATGTTGGTTACTCAACAACAACAACCAAGTATGGACATCGAATAAAAGTTCAATTATATTTCGTTGCTAAATATTCGCTTGTGCACGAAGACATGGAACATGCGTTACCTAATGTCTACAAGACTTATTTAACAAGTTCATCAATGTACAACCATGTAAAATTCTTGTTCATTCTTGAAATTGTGTTTTGCTTGTCAAATAATTTCTTTTGATCATTCACTAAAAACACGTGTCATGGATTATGTATACAATAGTGGTTAATCCAATATGTTGGTATAGAGAATAATTGTTCACTTCAATGTGTCTTCACAATTTGCAATAGATCTCCATTGTTGATTGTGTTTCATTTTTGGATTAAGCTCAAGTTGTGATTTCAAGCTATTGTGTTGCCAAATATATGATTGCTTAAAGGCAAAAATTTTCTTTTGTTCAAAATTTTGATGACATGAATTTGCATGTTTGGTTGTTTTTTAATATTTCAACACACATATTTAGAACACATTTGATGTCAATGCATTTAAATTCAAACCTTTTTTTGTATGCATATAAAGAATTGAAAAACTATGATAACGAATATGGTCACAAGTAGTCACCCTTTATAAACACAATTTTACCTTGATGTTTGATAATAGGAGTTTGACAATTGCTAATGAATTTCACAATGCTTCTTTTCATGTTGTGTTTACACAAACATTTCAAAGACATGTATACCAAATGGTTATTACATGGAACATACACAATGTCTACAAAATTATGAAAATTAAAAGGTTTGTTCCATCTCATGTTCCTACAAAAGTCTTCCAATCTCATGAAAGAGAACTTAAGCAAGTACTCCACTAATGCAATTTCCAAGCATATAATTTTGTTATTTAATCATCATGTGCACGTTACAACCCTTGAATTCTTTGATGTGAAGTTTTATCTCAGTGTGCATATACATGGGAACCTTGTTCATACTATATATATGTAAAGAAATATTGCCACCCTTGGACAATGCAACAATTGAGTTTCATTGGATTATGGTTTCCAAGATAGAGGATGCAAGTCTTCCAAATCAAGTACCTAAAGATGAAACTATTGATCGATTTCACAATATCACTCGGCTACATGAACTCATAGTCTTATCTTTTATAATATCCACAAGTTGGATTTATGTGGAATTCAATATATATGAAAGATGGTAGATAAGACAATGTTTGTGAAAGAAAAATGGTTATAATACTAAATTCAATCATATATTACTCATGGGATCAAAAAAAAAGTTGTAACCAATGGATTTAAGCAATAAAAAATTCAAAACACAATTTGAAAATATTTGAAAATGACATATTCTTGGAATTTTTAAAATTATAAACCTTAACATCATAGTATAAAAAAACTTTGAAATTTTCTTAAGATAACAAAAAGATGTATTGAGAAATTTCATCAATATTCTTGATGAAAAGCAATCAAAAGCAATGGCCTTAGGGGGTGGGTGTGGCTCATGATTGAGTGTTTGCACCCTATAATGATTTTTTAAATATGGAAATAGAATATTATAATTAAAATAGTTAGGGAAAGAATGAAATTCAATTTTGCGCATGCATGTGTCCAAAAAACCAAAAATATTACTAAGGATGAAAGTTCTTTTCAAGTTCAAATAGAGAATTTAGTGCCTGAAACTTTGCTAGAAATGAACATAACTACCATAGTACCTTTATTATTTCGAAATAGTCTAGGCGAATATTTGTTTATTTTTCATTTTTTCACTTCAGCCTTACAATCACAAATTTCTTAAAAATTCGAATATAATAAAAATGAAAAAAAAATAATTCATCGTATTATTGCAAATAGGTACTTATGTAATTATATAGTTACTAATAAATAAGGAGATTAAATGTTGTTAAACTAGACCTTTACAAAATGAATCAATCAATTGTGATGATTTAAGGCAAGCAATAATTTTAAGTAAGTACTTGTTATTGAAATTCATGTGTGATAGTTAGGGTCAAAAGTGTTCATGGACAAATGAACAAAATGATCCATAAATTTCAAAACTTTAAAATTAAAATTTTAAAACTTTGGACAAGGCGACTAGTAAAGTTTTCAAATTTTCAAATTTTATTATTATTATTAT
>Ga0116229_10011693_pt1 | contig 12866 bp, 9 predicted proteins | sample S1TSphgellanicum_3_FD_87313 | JGI IMG/M metagenome (GOLD analysis project Ga0116229, IMG submission 87313) | Host-associated microbial communities from peat moss isolated from Minnesota, USA - S1T2_Fc - Sphagnum magellanicum MG | ecosystem: Host-associated > Plants > Peat moss > Unclassified...
AGGGGAGAGAGAGAAGGTGTTTTTGTAGAGTGGGGGGTGGGGGGGGGGGGGGGGGGGGGGGGGGGGGGGGGTTTGGATTTTAATTTTTTAAATTTTTTTGAATTTAATGTGGGATAGATGGTAAGTGCTGTTCCCTTCATAAATGGGTCTAGATAATAAACCAAAATGCACCAGGCACAAATTTGTATTTTTATTTGGAGGTTACATTACATACCTTCAAAATTCAGGGGGCAGTTTGAAAAAAAATTCTTTGGAAACTCTTCATGTTGTTTTTTCTATGGGTGCCCGTTGCATACCCTCCTCCATGTATCGTGAGACAAAATGAAAATAAATTTATTTTGGGTAATGCTTGGTAATGCCCTCGAAGAAGTCGGGTGTCACCTTATATTTAAAGCACTCCAAGAAAAAATTCCTGGTGTTGTTTGGAGGGTACCTTATAGCGGTGATTATGGCTACTCCGGGGTCCTTAAGAGTGTGTGGGATGGATCTTACAACTACAAGATCCTTCTCACTCGAATGAGTATGTGTAAGAACTCTCCCGCTCTTTAAGGAGTATACGGAAGAACCCTTCCCTCCTATGCCTTGTGATCTATGTACAATTAGGTTGAAGATATAGCCTTCACCTCATGTGTTACATGTTATCGGGTAGGTCCCATTTCACCTTGGAATGCGGCAAGCCCGTAGAGTGAGCCATTATTCCACAATGTGAGAATGGGTTTTTCAGGACTATTCCAAGGCATATCTAATTTTCTCATTGTTGATTCACATTTTAATCACATTTTAATAACATTCTCAGTTGTTCAATTCATATTAAAATGAACAATAATAGCACAAAAATTGGAGCCTAGGAAAGGTTGCTTGTCCCATGTAGGAGAAAGCTTGAAGAAAGGCCCTTGAATTGGGCTCCTAAACTGGTTACTATGAGTAATGCCCATGAGTTAGGGGTGGACTCGTCTATCACCTAAAGCTTTGTTGTTGGCTCTACTTATTTTGACAATGCCCCACCCTGGGGCCTTACCTGCTAGATTTAGTCCTTAGTGGGGAATACCTCTTTGGGTGGCTTTCAAAAAGTGAGGTACCTAGCTAGCTTTATTCATGTGTTGTTGTCCCTTTGAGAGTTTTGTTACAAACATTTCTTTTGGAACTCTAACTCCAAGCCCAAAGCCAAAAGGAAAAAAAAAAGCACCTGAACCTTGCTTATTTTGAAGGTAGAGGAACACAAAAGAGAAGGAAGTTCAATCAAATTTTTTTCCTAGAGAAACTTGCAATAGAGATACTAAATTTTTTTGATGTATTTGATCATCAAGTTCTCATTTATGTCTAGCCAAAAATTTAGAAGGATGCTTAAATTCTTTTTCTTTCATCTCTTGTTTAAAACCAAATTTGGTAAAATCTTCTTGACAATTGTCACAAAAATGAGAAATTAAAAAATGGAATTTTTTTTAAAAAAAAACACTAAGAAGGAAAGACTCCTTAAATGTAATGTTTTTTTATTGTTGAGTTTCTTAGAAAATTTTGTAACCATTAATTATCTTTGGTTGCACACATATTGTATGCTACACCTTCCTTGGCCTAAGTCTAAAACACAAATTTTTTTGGTTTATATATTTGCAGCAATTTTGTTGAATTTGTAGTGACAAAAATTACTCAAAATTCCGTATTGGTCAAGAAAAGACTAGAATGGTGGTCACTTGTGCTAGGACATTTGTTTTAATTGTCATTTTTGACACATAAATTGGGGAGTGGAAATAATGGGCTAAACCCCCTTCCCTCTTCACTTCACCAAAACATCCCTCTTCACTTCACCAAAACATCAAGGACAAACATCAAGGACTTGGCGTATGTTTCCCATGTTTCTAATGCTATATAGAACCATAGATGCCTTCAAGAACAAGTATACACTCACTTACACTAGGATTTCATGGCTGGATACACATGTGTGTGATTTATTGTTCACACTCTCACAATGTGCTGTCCTGGGGTTTGTGATACTTTGTTTTTGAGTGTGATACATTCACTTAAGCAGGTCCTTTTGGTCTTGCAAGTTGTTGTCTCCACTTGTGTGGTGTTGGAAAGTATGTTGTGGTACATGCAAATATGGTTGTTGGGTGAGGTTGGTTTCATTTCAACATCACAACAATGGTCTACTTTGGGGGGAGGGACATAAAGTAGGTAATCAGCCTTTATCTAGTTAGTGCCTTTGGTTGGGTTAGGTTGGTTTCATTTCAACACCATAACAATGGTTTACTTTTGGGATGGGGGGAGGGGCCACATTGAGTTAGGTAATCAGTCTTGATTGATCGAGTGCTTTTGGTTGGGTTAGGTTAGTTTCATTTCAACATCACAACCATGGTCGACTTTAGCCGGGCCCACATTGAGTAGGTAATTGGACTTTATCAAATGGTTTTGATTGGGTTAGGTTAGTTTCATTTCAACATCACAACCATGGTCGACTTTAGCCGGGCCCACATTGAGTAGGTAATTGGACTTTATCAAATGGTTTTGATTGGGTTAGGTTAGTTTCACTTCAACATCACAACCATGATTTACTTTAGGGGGGGGGAGGGGACTTGAGTAGGTAGGTAATTGGTCTTTGTCAAACGCCTTTGCTTGGGTTAGGTTGGTTTCATTTCAACATCACAACTATGATCTACTTTAGGAGGAGGGGGGGGCACATTCATTATGTAATTGGGCTTTAATCAACTTTGCCTTTGGTCCTGGTGTATATCATGCCTTGTGTCACTCCCATCATGATGTACAACTTTTGCAAAACATACAAATGCTTTTTATGGGATAAAAGTTGTAGGTTCACACTTGAAGAGACGTTTGATATTTTACTAGCTATTACCAAACACATTATTCGTATAATCATTGTAGTTCATAAGTTCTCCGCTTTACCCAAAGTGTTGGTGAGAGGGAGGAAGGAGATATACTAAAATAGATCAAAACCCAAAACCACCACACCCAAGCAAGATATATCCCACAAGAACAAAAAAAACATTCCTATAACTAGCCATGTTTGTACGCATAATTTGCTATCCAACTTTGTCAACTACCCTTGAGAATCCCCAAACACATACCCAGATGGATCTCCATCTCTTAAGCCAAGAGGGCAAATTGACCCCCCACATTGGGAAGTTATCTTAATTCACCACAACCAAATGGTTGGATTTTTTCATCTAACAATTGTGGTCCCACAAGAACCTTGTTGGGGTGTGTGGGTCTATTGCTTAATATTTTATTAAATGTGTGGGTGCATTAATATGTGTGGGGTTGTGAGTCCTGTGGAGATTTTACAATGACCACCAATATCATTGTTATTTCTTTCATTAATCATTCATGGTGAAAGGAAAGTGTTTGGGTTCAAAAATATTTTCTTTTGTCATTTAATATCAATCTAATTTTAGAGTTAGGGGTTCACTTCAAATTATAGGTTTTTTAAAGCATCGCTTTATTTCTTTTTTCTTTTTTTTTTACAACACTCTCCATTGAGAAGTAAGCTTTTTTTTTCCCTTTATGTTTTCTCTTTTGTTTTGTTGTTGCTCTTGTTTGTGTGTGCGTATTTTAGTTTTCTTCTTGTTTTTGTGTTTGTTATTGCAACCTGGCAACAAAACACGAGGGCAATATGCATTGTTGCCATGTTGTCTTATCATTGTGTTTACTAATTCCAAGAAGAAAAGAGGTTCATGATAGCAAGAGGAAGATGAGAGTAAAAGGCATCCCCCAAGTTTTTATTTTTCGTAGCATACTAGGGAGACGAGGGGCATCGTGATGCCACCTTTCGTTTTGTGGTTTCTCGAAGGTGCTAGCAACATTTACAACAAGAAGAAGATGGGGGGCATTGCGTCACCTTCACTTTATTTCACAATAGTGGTAGCGGTGGTTGCAATAAGAGGAAAACGAGGGGCATTGCTCCCCCTTGTTTTTTTTGTAACAATAATAGGGAGATGGAGGAAAAGAATTATTTTATTTTTTAATACAATTGTTCATCTTTGTTTTTGAAAGGTGCAACTTGAAATCCTAAACCCATTGTTGAATTTTTAGAATGTCAAATGTCATTATGTTTTTTAATGTTGAAAATAATTTGATGTATTCAAAATTGGTTATTGTAAATTCACTGGATGACATTGTAAAAGAAGTTTCCATTGTTGATGATGGAAAAATTGTGAAAGGGGGAGGTGAACAATTGGCACTTTGAACATTATTGTTTGAACTAGTAGAATTTGTGACCATGGAAAATTCTACAAATGTTCAACATGAAGCCATACTCAACCCCATCATTGTTTTGATGGGAAACAATATGATTTTTTAAATAATTTTTTAAATTTACAATATTTTATGTTTCTTTATATTGTTGACATGCCAATACCAATGATTTCCATATATTCATAAAATTATGTACCACACCTTTTGTGCAATAGTTATGTTTCATGGTTAAAACCCTAAACCCAATGTTGTGCAATACCATGTTGAATAGGTATTACATGAAATTGGGTTTAAGGTTTACTAACCATTGAAATATTTGAAGTATGGGTATTGGGTCTTGAGGTTTAAAATATTGCATGAAACAATAGTTTACAATTTTAAGGTTTTTGATGAAATAGTTTTCTTTCATGTTTAAAACCCTAAGTCCAAATTATTGTAATACCCATATTCAATGTTGAATCATATTGTAAAGAATTGGGTGTATGGTTTTCAAACCTTGATATTGGGTATTGGGTTTAAGGTTTTGGTGCAATGTTTATGTTTTATGTTCAAAACCTTAAACCCCATTTTGTGCAATACCTATGTTGACTTAATATTGCATGAAATTGTATTTAGGGTTTATCAGAGTGAAACAAAAAAATATTGGTATTAGGTTTGGAAGTTTAGTGTATTGAATGGAACATAAGTTTAATGTTTAGGGTTTAGGGGTTTACAATTTTGGTACAATATATATGTTTTGTGCTTTAAAATTTAAACCAATTTCATGCAAAGGGTATGGGTTTAAAGGTTTAGGGTTTTGGTGCACTTAATTTGGTGTAATACCTATGATGCATTTTACTTATTTGAGATCCCCAATGCAATACCCATGTTAAAAACAAACATATATGTCAAGATTCCATAGTAACAAATTTGTTACTTATGTCATGGATATTTACTTTGCTACATTGTTTTCATGTTCATTATAATACCTATGTTTGTTGTAATTGGTTTTGTTTTTATAGCATCCGATTACTTGGTAGCCAAAAAAGGTAATCATTGGAAAAAAAAGGGGGCAAGGTTGGTAAGGAGGGGAATGTTATTTGTATATTATGGGTTCATGGAAATAACGAATTGCCTTGTGTTGTCATTTCAAGAACATCAATAAGATTTGGCTCCTTAAGGAAAAGGGGGAAAAACCATTCACCAATTTGAATGGCTCACACAAACAAGCATGCCAAGATGAACCAATGGTTTCAAGGCACCATGCATCTTCAAGTAAGGAATAATGTGTCCAAGATGCAGAACAAGTGGAAAAGAAGGGCAACTATCAAGTGGGATTTTTTGCTTGAATGGAACAAGAAGATTCCCAATTTCAACTCACCTCCATTGGCATTAATTTTGGACAATGACTTGCCAAAGCTACTAGACATCATTGGATGGGGGTGCAAGGGAGGTTCCATGGAAATTTTTCTCGAATTTGGAAGATAATGACAAGGAGGTGAAAACATGGTAAAGTAGACCAAAGAATTACCTTGCAGCATAAATGGAAAGTGGTCATCAAGTAGGCATTGTTATATTGAATTAAAATTATTATTTATTTTAATGTTTAATTATATGAACTTCTTTGACTTTGTTACAATTATATTTTAAAACCACATGTTTAAAGTAAGTTTATATATATTCATCAAAATTAAAGCATATGTCACAACTTGCAAAGTAGATTAAATATTGGATCTATTTTATTTTTAAGTCAATGGCATGCTAAATATATTAATGAACTTTGAAGTTTTTCATAGAATATAATCAAAATATATTTAACGTCTAATGTATAAATAACAATGAACACAAATCAACATGTTAGTTTCATTCCTACTTGTTTCCTATTTTATTGTATAAAATTTTTAAAATTTTGTATTCAATTCATCAAAATTCAATGGAAGCATGGAGACTTTCATAATGAAATTTTAAAAAGAATTGAACCTACTTTCTTATGTTTATTTTGAGAAACTACCATATTAAAAATTTGGATTTGGGCAAACATATTTCTTGGTCCACTTTACCATGCTTGGACCCAAGATTAACAACCTTGTCAAGACTTCAAAACTCTTTTTAACATACATGAGGTTGAGGTGGGCATATGGATCCAAGTGCCCATGGTTTTCCAAAAAGAGGAAAAAAATGTTGCTAAGGTTGGAGAAATACCATATAAATCAAATGATTCATTTTTGGCAAGTAGTTAAAATTTTAATTTTAATCATTTGTTGATTAATTTCATTGTTTCCTAGTTTCGATTTTTTCGGCATGTTCATTATAGGACTAAATGGTGGGATGGGCAAGAGAATTGCAAGAAGGCATACATCAAAGCATTTATTCAAATCAAGAAGAAGCAACATGATATGACCATGTGGAGACATTCCAAAGGGGCATTGGATGCTACGTGGCAATTTACTAGATGGGTGTCTAGATGTTAGTTTTGAAGAAGGTGAGGAAGGTGAGAAAATTGAAAAAGGTGATGATGATGATGATGATGATGATGATAAGGTGGTGGAAAAACCAATAGGATCTCATAGCAGGAGAAGAAGATCTTTTCATAGTTCACAAGCCACACCAAGGAAGGCGGGCAAGGCCAAGGAATAGGCCTTAATGGTGGCCAAGGCAATGGGTAAAATTTTTTTGAAAGAAATGGGCAAGGCTAAGGGTAAAAAAAAGGTCAAGGAAGGAGTCAAGGAAAAGGATAAGGAAAAGGCATTAAAAATGAGGAAGGTGTTGGGAGAAAGTTGCAAAGGTTATCTAAAAAAAGGAAACAAATGAAAATTAGAGATGTAATTTGCCGCACATGCATCCATGTATTTCCATCTCATGCATGTGTGTTGAAATGATCTTCATATATGGGATCATTGGTACAACATTGTTAAATGGGAGTGTAATCATATTAACATGTACCATTAACAATCATAACCACTACTTAATTTTTGGAATTTTGAATTGTAAGAAAAATAAAAATTATAAGTAGAATATATTTTTATAAAATGTTATTTTTAATACATTATGTACATATTGTAAAAATTTGGAATCAATCTAGAATTAATGAAAAATACGTAATTACATTTGTAAGGACTTGTAACCATTGTTTAAAAGCAAATTTGATGCTAAAAGCACAATTTGAAAATATTTTTTATGACATATTTTGGGATTTTAAAAATATACACCTTAACATAATAATATAAAGAAAACTTTAAATATTTTTAATGTTTTTAAAAAAGATGTATTAAAATAGTTCTAAGAATATTTTTCAAAAAAACAATGAAAAAGTAGTGGTCTAAGGGGGCACATGTGGCTTCTTATAATGTGGTTGGACGAATGGTTAAAATACTATTGGGTTTCTATAATATGGTGAACAAAGGTATTGTATACTGAATATTGTGAATAACACAAATCAACATATTGTTGCAATCATTGAACCGTATCATAGGTATTATATATTTTCAACATACCTTAATCATAGGTATTACAAGTTAGAACAAAGGTCAATTGAATCACAACATAAATAGCACATAATTAACATTATTTTAGAATGAATATTGTGATTATGTTAAATCAAAATGCTGTAATCATGGAACTTGAACATAAATATTACACATTTTTCACATACCCCCATCATAGGTATTACAAGTTAGAACAAGGGTTAATGAATCATAACATAATGTTGCACAATTAACAATATTCTAGAATGAATATTTTGATTATGTGAAATCAACATGTTGCAATCATGGAACATGAACATAAATATTGCAAACACATTTCCCACATACCCCCATCATAGGCATTACAAGTTATAACAAGGGTAATTGAATCACAACATAAATATGATGTAATTAATGTTTCGTTTTGCTATGCACTACCAATGACAATACTGTTTTTTAATTAATTTCAGAAAATGAAAATGATGTATTTTGATTCAATTGAAGATGGACAACAATATTTGACAAGCTTACATATTAAATTGAACTAAACTAACATTGTTTACATTAATGAATGTTTTGCGATGTTAAACAATGAAACTGGGATATCTATGTTTAGGTTTTCAACCAATAAATGTTATAATCAATGATTCAAATCAATTGAACAAATTTTGAATGTTTTGTTCAAGTATAAACCAAAAAGGAATGTAGGACTACTTTAACATTTCAAAATGACATACTTTCATTTGGAGTGCCAAAACCCTATTAAAACATCAAATAATGTCCTTTTTTTTTGCACCCATGTTTTGTATACTTCTTTCCAAACCTTTGAAATGTAAATTTGTAATTAACGAAATGAATTTGATTGTCCTTATCAATGCATCTGTTTTATGAAAAAATCCAAGATTCTAACATCAATTCCACAAAATTTGATGATTTATCATACTAAAAATTTGTGCCATCATACATAACATATTTTATTTTATTTGTGGTCAAAATATGGAGCAATTTGAACAATTATTGCTAGTCTTGTTGAATCCTTCTTGGTAAAACTACGTAGTGGGACACAATTCCTAAGTCATCTTTCATGACATTTAAGGACATGTTTTAATAATCCAAATCACAAAAAATCACTGCCATTTTAATCAAGAAATATATGAGTATCTAATGAAAAGAAAATCTACCAAATAAATTATTTCGTAAATGTAATGGTCATTTAAAGTAGTGTCTTGAAAGTGATTTTGGGGCGAGACATTCCTTTTGTGTACCCCAACCATGAATGTACCTACATTTTTGTCTTTTCACACATGATTACAAAATATATATATTATCCATTAACAAAAGAATGATAATTCAACCCAATATGAAAAAACATAAACAACCATTCAAAAGGAAAACACAACCACACCCACAACCACATGAAAATATTAAACATTTAAAAAAAAACCCTTAAAAACAAAATTACACAAAACAAAATGGTACAAGGTACATGTAAATTGTGTGTTGTATTTGATTGCATGATGTTCTTGAGGGGCATCATCTATAATGAAACATGAGGGCCTCCAAGTAGGATCCTCTTTCAAAGCATGTTCTTTCAACACTAAATCAAATTTTATTTACCAACTTGTGATTATTGATGCTATATGTAAACCTTGACAATGATGTTCAGACACCATCAAGGTGAAAAGGTGATACTGTTGCACATTGGTACCAAAAGCTTCATCCATGGAAAATGCTCCATTACATCCAAAAAATTGCAATGGTGTTTTGTATGCCAATTGTGAAGGGTAAGTCCTTTGTTTTTTCTTCTTTTTACAAGAAGATTTTTTTTTTCTTTAGATGTTCCAAAACCCACATATGCACACTCATATGATCAGTAATGTGGCACTTCTTAACACTCCATTTCCTCATTTTATTTTCATAATATTAGATGGTTTGTTGAATCAAAAAATCATCTCCACAAGTTTTTTTTCCCCAAGAAACTATGCATGGCATCATATTTTCTTATGTTCCTTGTATATTTCCCTAGTGGTAAGACCATTATCCAACTACTTTTGAGTCCAAGCCTTCAATTCTATCAAAATACAATTTGCACATTGAAATTTAAAGTCAAATGTTCCATGGGTTGGATTACCATTTTCACAAGTGTGCTTTTGATGATACCAAACAATTTATGCAGCATTTGGATATTTGTACAAACACTTCATGGAAAACTTGGCCATGCATCAAATAAATACATATTATGGTGTCCCTCTTTTTGTGTCACAATGTAAAAATTCCTGACCTTCCAATTACATGATGTTTTTTGAGTTAGATTATTATTTTTTAATTTAAAAAAAGGGCTCATATATACGATCTATATTATCATAAAAATATCATATTTAAAAAAAAAACCATATGTTCAATTTTTGGTTTAAAGGGGACTTTAAAACTTGTGTTTTAAATTTAGTCACAATCCTTATTTAGTCCCTAAATAATTATAAATGGATTCATAGATCTTGGGTTATTAAATTATTTGTTTGATAGTACTTTGTCACAAGTTGTATGATTAAAATGGAGACTAAAATTCTTATTAAGGATGTTATTATTAATGAAAGTGACCATTTGAATACTTTTTTGAAAGGTCAAAATTCACAAGTACTTTTCAATATATATTTTTTGAGTTTGATTCAAGTGTTTTCATTGAATGTGTTTTATAATGTTTTTAAAAAAATGTACAACACATAGTTCTTGCAAAAACTGAATTTGTAATCAAAAAATTCATTTAAAAAGGTGATGACAACACCAAAAAAATGTAGAAATGGGCTTTTTCAATGCATTTTTTGGTCCATTGTAATATGCATTTGCCCACCCCTACTTTTTTGATTTCAAATGCTTCAAATTATCATGGCAATCCAAAGTTGCAATGATACTTACATGCATACAAAGCACATTGATGTTATCGATTTCAATATGTTGTACCCACATACATCCCCATTTCAAGTGCATTTATTTTCATGTGACCTACTTACCAATCATGACCAATGTGACAATCAATCATTGGCCTTATCAAATTTTATGGTTAGTTCCAATGCCACCATATGAATTGGCATGGAACATCCTTGTTTTTAAAATTCTTTCAATGTATTTTCTCACACTAGCAAATGGCATGTAACTGGCCATGACATCATCACATTCCCAAAACCTTGGCGAGTTTTGGGCATCAAAACAAGAATGGCCACATCTTGCACATGAACGCCTTTTGGGCATACCATGGTGTATTATGATACACGTACCACTAGAATCAAAACATAAAAGGCAAAGGAGCTATAGTAGATAAAACAAATTATGACCTTTTAAATATTCTTCTCATAAATTAAAATCATCAATTTTTATGTGATAGTTAAATTAATATTTCATATGTGGGTATATATGAGCGAGGTAATACCAATGATGTACGTCCAATTGCTTTGAATACAAATTATCAATCTCCTTGACAATACCTATGTTTTATAACCTCGGACAATATGCACTCTCTACATTATTATGTGCACACACAATTTTACTTGTGAATAATGAGAATATCTTACCATAACTACAAAATAATATTATGTTTGGTCAAAAAATCCAAACAATAATTACATATCATAATATACATGAAAACATGTAAATTAAATGTACAAGGACATGTAATATCAATGATGCAATTTCCAAAGAATAATAATACATGTGGTTGTGTTTCATATGTGAATTGCAAACCCTAAAATATTAGTAATATAACTATTACAAACGTCTACACATTGAAATCTATGTAAACTTATACTTTATTCCATACTTGAGTAAAATGCAAAGAATACTAATGTTTGATTTTATATATTCATTATAATAATTATGGTGTCATTGTGATAAACACTACACATTATTGAAACTTTATCAATGGTATGCAATATTTATGATTGTAGTATACGGTACATCAATATCTATGTTAATACATTTAATAATTGTGTCAATACTTGAGATAAAATAATGTACAATGAAATTTAATTTTGACTTCTAAATTAATTTAATCTTTTATAAATAAATAAAAAACAACCAAGAATGTAATGAAAGAGGGTTTAGTGATACTTCAAACCAGTTAGAGGCGATAAATTTTGACATTACCTACATAAAATAAAAAATTGTTGTTGAATTGCGAGATAAAATGAATGGTCCTTGTGATTTTGTTTCGGTAGTCTCCCTTTCACATTTATGAGTGGAGCTTGGGATACAATTAGTAAGTCACCTTGGATGTCAAAATATTACTCTTGTAAAGGCCCAAAATCAATGGATCGATTATTTGGATAGCACCGTTTCAGATGCATTCCAACACCTATGCATACAACCCTCTTCCTCTTTGTTTACTCCCAAACTGACCTAATATACCAACATCCATTTCAAATTAAGTTGTCAATCCTGATGAAACACTAATTGTCTAGCTTTGCATACAGAATTAAAACCAAATTGTTGCTAGATTTGTAACCAAACCTTGGGGTTCTCATGTGCCCACACTTGTTTGTAATCTGGTTCACTTTGAGATGGACATAATAGTTCCTATTATTATGTCCTTGCCCCCATCAAGAGTGAGCAACCATCCATCCCCAAGACTAGGAAAATGAAGAAAATATTGTAATTTCCAAAGGTAGATGAATGAACATGTTTTCAACAAAATTCTTTGCACCCAATCCCTTGGATAATTTGGGATGACGTTTCTTTCTTGATCGCCCCCCTCCACCTCACCAACCCACCAAAGACAAACATAACCTTGGATATATTATGACCTTCCACCCATTAGAAAAGACATGACCTTATGAATCTACTAAATTACACAAGATTGCACAAAACACCAACACTTTGTTGGCATTATTTTTTATGCATAAAAGTAACCTAAACTTCACTCCAAGCACTACTTTTTCCACTTTTTGGAAATAAAAAATTGGAGTTTTTTGGCCCAAAAATCTAGCAAAATTAGTTGAAGTTACTCTAGATATGCACATTTATAAGAAATTTTCCCAATTTTTGGGTTAAATGTTTTTGGAGAAAATCATTAACTCCAAATGTATTTTGGACGGAAAATGGACCCTTACAATGTGTCCCCCCCCCCCCCCCCCCTCCCACTTTACTCCTTTTCTTTTTCCTTACCAAACACAATTCAACAAATATTAACAAAGTATTACACAAAAAAAAAAAAAAAAAAATAAAAAT
>Ga0116229_10011694_pt1 | contig 12866 bp, 9 predicted proteins | sample S1TSphgellanicum_3_FD_87313 | JGI IMG/M metagenome (GOLD analysis project Ga0116229, IMG submission 87313) | Host-associated microbial communities from peat moss isolated from Minnesota, USA - S1T2_Fc - Sphagnum magellanicum MG | ecosystem: Host-associated > Plants > Peat moss > Unclassified...
CCAAACGCGGGCAAGACGTTGCGCATCACGGAATTGCGGATCTGCCACATCCCCGATCGTGTCGTCGTCCTGGCCGAGTCGACGGTGCGCCGTTCGACGGTCACGCGATCGTTGAAAGGCGCCAGGTGCAGGCGCAGGGCGCCCGAGGATTTCATCACTGAATTGAACTGCCGGATGAAGTCCTCGATCGAATAGACGCGGTAGTCGATCTTGACGGCCTGCATCTGGACGACCCGCAACACGACCTCGTGCACGATGCCGAGCAGCCCGAAGCTGGAGCGCAACACCCGCATGAGTTCGCGGTCTTGCTCCGTCACGACCATTTGCTTGCCCTGCGGCGTGATCAATTTCAGTTCGATGACGCAGGATGACATTTGCGCCAAACCCTCTTCGAAAGAGGCTTGCGGCAAGGTCGCCATGGCAAGCGCGCCCAGCGAGATGTTGCCGATTTCGGGCGTCAGCGGCAGCTCCAAACCACGCTCGGTGAGTGCGCGTACCAGAGTCCCCACGCGAACGCCGGCTTGCGCCCGCACGAAGCCATCGCCGAACTCGAGGATCTTGTCGAAGGCGCCCATGTCGATGACCGTGCCACCGTCGCCCCCGACGCAGCGAGCCTGCGAGTAGTCCGCGCCCACGGCACGCACGGGTGTCGGATAGGATTTGGGTTTGGCCAAAATGGTCGGGATATCCTCGACACGCCGGGGCCGCAACATCATTCTGGGTCGGCGATAAAGTCCCGAACTCTCCGCGCCCGTGGCGGCAGTGACCTTGAAAACCATGTATTTCCCCTGCAAGAACCTCGTAGAGACGACCGTGCTCGGCGAATCCGCTGCTGAGGGTGGCGCAAAACTGGGGGGAAGGGTTGACCGGCGCGCGCTGCGCGAACGGTGAACTGGCGACCCCGCTATCGTCAGACTTCCGAGGGGGAAGTCCCTTAGACCGGTGGCTTTGCGTCACCGCCTTTCGGCGGGTTTGCCTTTGTACAGCGCCTATACTATGCGAGTAAGCGCGGCCGCTGTAAAGAGGGTCTCGGCAGGCGCCCCGGCTGTACCGCTAGCCCATCAATAACAGCGTTTCGGCATGCTCGACGGCTTCCGGCGTTCCGCAAACCACGACCACGTCGCCCTCTTTCAGGATCGTATCGCTGGCCGGTTCGCGGCCCACGATCCCATCGCGCCGCACCGCACTCACGGACGCAGCCGAGCCGCGGGCCTTGAGGTCGGCAATGCTCTTGCCGACGGCCCAGGCGTGCGGCGGCAGAATCACGCTGTGCAATTCCTCGCGAAAAGCGTGGCTCGCATCCAGCACCTCCGCGCGCTCGGCCGGGAAGAATTGACGCAACATGCTGTAGCGATGGCTGCGAATGTCGCCGACGGTGCGCACCACACGGGACACCGGCACCCGCAGCAGCAGCAAAAGGTGTGACAGCAGCATCAGGCTCGCCTCGAAGGTCTCCGGAACCACCTCGGTCGCACCGGCCGCCTGCAGCTCCTCGAGCTGGGTGTCGTCCTGCGTGCGCACCAGCACGGGCACGTCGCTGCGCAGCGCCCGCACGGCGCGCAGTATGCGCAGGCTCACGGGTGGATTGGCAAACGTGATCACGACGCAGCTGGCGTGTTGCACGCCGACGCTCTGCAGGACTTCGGCGTTGCCGGCATCGCCGTAGATGATGGGATCCCCGGCCTGCCGGCCGACACGAATCCGATAGGCGTCGACTTCGAGTGCGATGTACTCGAAGCCGTTTTGCTCGAGCACGCGCGCGATGTTTTGCCCCACGCGGCCGAAGCCGCAAATCAGCACGTGATCCCGTTCCGCCACGGCGAGCGTCGCGCGCGTTTCGCGCATCGCCGTCGACTGCGGCGGTCCGGACTCGCCCAGCAGGGCGCGTGCGATGCGCCGGTTGTGCCGGATCAGCAGCGGCGCAAACACCATGCTCAAGACCGTCGCCGCCAAGAGCGGCTGCACGAGGGCCGGATCCATGAGGTTATCCCGCAACAGCAGTGTCAGCAGCGCGAAGCCGAATTCGCCGCCCTGGGAGACGACGATCCCCGTGCGCACGGACTTGAACCAACTATGCGTCGCCCACTTGGTCACGAGCGTGATGATCGCCGCCTTGAGCAGGAGCATGCCGATCAAGACCACGGTGACCAGCAACAGATGCCGCAGCAACAGCGAGAAATCGAGCAACATGCCGACCGTGATGAAAAAGAGCCCGAGGAGCACATCGCGATACGAACGAATCGTCGCCTCGATCTGGTGGCGGAATTCGGTTTCCGCCAACATCATGCCGGCGAGGAAAGCGCCCAAGGCGAGCGACAGGCCGACCCCATGGGTCGCCCAGGCCGAGGCCAGGACGACCAGCAGCACGGCCAGCGAGAAGAGCTCCGCCGAGCGTACCGAAGCGATCAGCAGAAACAGCGGGCGCAGCAGCCATCGACCCGCCGCCAGCACCAGTCCCAAGGCCAGGCCCGCGATCGCGATCGCGAGCGCCAGGTGGCGCCAATCGCCCGCTTCGCCCGTTCTCGAGAGCGAGGATTCCAGGGCGAGCAGCAGCGTGAACGCGAGGTCCTGAAACAGACAGATCGCAACGGCGAGGCGGCCGTGCGTGCGATTGTTCTCCGATTGTTCGGTGAGCTGCGAGATCGTGATCGCGGTCGAGGACATGGCGACCGCGCCGCCGATCACGATCGCAACCGGCGGTGCGATCCCAAACATCAAGACGGCCAGGCCCGCGACCACGACCGTGGTCAAGAACACCTGGGCCCCGCCCACACCCAAGACCTCACCGCGCATCGCGATCAGGCGGGGCAGGGAGAACTCCAGTCCCAGCGTGAACACCAGGAAAACCACGCCGAAGTCCGCGAGCAAACGCGTGGTCTCGTTGTCGGCCACCATCGCCAGCGCATTCGGACCCAGGATCATGCCGACCGCGAGATAGCCCAGGATCGCCGGCAATGCGAGCTTGCGCATTACCGCGATGACGAACACGCAAGCGGCGAGCAAGATCAGGATCTGAAGGAGCGGGTCGTGATGCAAGACGTTCCTTGAGGGTTTCGCCGGGGGATGGCGAACAGCCACAACTTAGACGCTGGGGCCGGTCGAGGCAATGGCGGATTTGCGACAGCCGCAGACCCGGCCGCGCGGACGCGATCCCCAGGTCGGGAAAAAGGTATCCGGTCAGCCGTCGCCGGCTGCGAGCATATCCAAGCGGTGTTCGAAATCCTTGCGGCCCGCCATGTGCACGCTGCCGGCCGGGAACTGCGCCGGATCGACGTAGAACGAGGCCGCACCGCCGATCCAGATCTCGACGTTGTCGGGCAGGCCTTGGCGCAAGATCGCGAGCTTCTCGAGACCCACCTCGACGTTTTCCGGCAGCACCATGCTGATCGCGACTGCCGCGGCGCCGACCCGCGTCGCGAAGTTGGAGATTTCTTCGGGCGGCATATCCGACCCCAGGTAGCAGGTGCGCAGCTTGCGGCTCGCCGCAATGGCCGCGAACATGAGGATGCCGAGCTCATGCGGTTCGCCCGTGATGGTGGCGAACACGATGGGCGCGCCGCGCGCCATGCTGTTGTAAGTGTGCAGCAGCGCGCTGATTTGGCGCCGTAAGGAACTGGACACCAAGCGTTCCTGCCCGATGGAGAACTCGCCCCGGTGCCAGCGCTCGCCAACCTCGTGCAGCACGGGCGAGAGCACTTCGCTGATGACATCCGGCACCGACATCAATGCAAACGCCATGGCGATCGCCTGATCGCACTCGGCAAGGTCGTACTTCTCGATGGCGGCGAGGATCCGGGTGCCGAGCATCTGCGCGGCCGCCGCATTCGGGTTTTCCTCTTGCCGCTCGATCAACAGCGTTTTGAGCTCGGCATCGCTCAAATGCGCGATCTTGCCGATGGGGTGACCACGGTCCGTGGCCTCGCGCAGACGCCGCAGGCGCGTCACGTCCGAGCCGGTGTAAACCCGGTGTCCGCTCGCATCGCGCCCAGGCGTCACGATCGCGTAGCGACGTTCCCAGGCGCGCAGGGTTTCGACCGACAATCCGGTCGCCACCGCGACCGCCTTGATCGAATACTGCGAGCCGCAATCGTTGTCGGACATCTCTTAAGAGCCGGTCAGCGTGTTGCGCAGGGTCGCGGTCGCGGTTTCCGCGAGCTCGATGGCACTACCGACTTCCATCCATCTGGTCTCCAATGACGTGATTTCGGCGCTGAGCGGCCCAAACCGGTCGATCAGTGTCGCCGATGTCGCACCCGCGGAAAGCTCTGTTTCGATGCGCGTTCGTTCTGCGGTGAGCACTGCCAATTGTTTCTCAATGGCGTCCAACTCGCGGCGTAAAGCCCCTGTGCGGGCCGCAGGCCGGCGTTCGGCTTTTCTGGGCGAATCAGGCTTGGGCTGGGCTTGCGCGCGCTCTGCGTTGCCACGGGCCTTCAGCCAGCGCTGATAATCGTCGAGATCCCCGTCGAATTCCTGCAGTTTGCCGTCCGCGGCCAGCCAGAGGGTGTCCGCGACGGTCTTGATCAAATGCCGATCGTGGGAGACCACGACAAGACCGCCCTCGAAGCCCTGGAGTGCGACCGTCAGCGCCTGACGCATGTCGATATCCAGGTGATTGGTCGGCTCATCGAGCAGCAGGAGATTCGGCCGACGCGCCACCAGCAGGGCGAGGGTCAAACGTGCCTTCTCGCCGCCTGAAAACCGGCCGACGCGACTGAAGGCGCGGTCGCCCTCGAACCCGAATCGTCCCAAATGGTCACGCACGCGTTGCTCGTCGCCGCTCGCGAATTCGGATCCTCCCTGATGACGCAGGTGCCAAAAGGCATCGCACTCGGGCATCAGCTGTTCCATTTGCTGTTGCGCGAAGTAACCGATCGCAAGGTCTGCGGCCGCGATGCGTTTGCCGCCGAGGGGCGCGGCTTCGCCGGCAAGCAGTTTGGTCAGCGTCGACTTGCCGGCGCCGTTCGGCCCGACCAGGGCGATGCGGTCCGAGGGACCGATCGACACATTGAGCCCGGTCAGAACCCGCCGCTCGCCATAGCCGCAGGCCGCGTTTTCGAGCGACAGCAGCGGACGCGGGGTCTTCAGCGGCGCGGCAAACTCGAACTCGAAGGGACTGTCGACATGAGCCGGTACGATCCTCTCCATGCGCTGCAGCATCTTGAGCCGACTTTGCGCCTGGCGTGACTTGCTCGCTGTTGCGCGAAAGCGGGTCACGAAGCTCGTGATCTCGGCCACGCGTCGGGCCTGACGCACCTGTAGCACGTTCTGCAGCGCGAGCTCCTCGGCGCGCTTCTGCTCGAATTGCGAGTAATTGCCCGCATAGGCGCGGATCGTCCGATTCTCGATGTGCAGCACGCGCCCGATGATCGCGTCGAGAAACTCCCGGTCGTGGGAGATCATGAGCAGCGTGCCGGGGTAGGACGTCAGCCACTCCTCGAGCCAGACGATCGCGTCGAGATCGAGATGGTTGGTCGGCTCGTCGAGCAACAACAGATCGGCACGCGCGGCGAGCGCGCGCGCCATGCCGAGCCGTACGCGCCAACCGCCCGAAAATTCCGCGACGGCTCTTTCCTGGTCCTTGGCATCGAAGCCCAGGCCATGCATGAGGGCCGCGGCGCGCGCGCGCGCGCGATAGCCGTCAACGGACTCCAAGGCCGCATAACGTTCTGCGAGCTCGAGCGCGGCCCCGCGCGCCTCGGCCTCGGCAATCGAGGCTTCGATGCGGCGCAGCTCCGTGTCGCCGTCCAACACATAGTCGATCGCGGGTCTGGGGCTCGCCTCGATCTCCTGCTCGACATGGGCGATCTTCAGATCGTTCGGCAGCAGAATGTCGCCGCGATCCGGCGTGAGTTCGCCGCGCAAGGCTGCGAACAAGCTCGACTTGCCGACGCCGTTCGCGCCCGTGATTCCGAGTTTGTCGCCGCGAAAAATCGTGAACTCGGCCCGCTCGAAGAGCGGCTCTGGACCGCGCCGCAGGGTCAGATCGCGAGCCGATATCATGTTGGTCCGTTTGGGAAGCGGGGCTCGACTCTAGGCGGCCCCGGCGGATGATGACGGCCGCACACCGGCCGGGCACAAGACTGCGTGGTGGGGGAGACCTTTGCCGGCACTCTGAGTCGCGAGCAGCCGCAGCAATTTTTCCGCCTCCATGGGCTCGCCGAACAGGCGTCCTTGCGCATAGTGACAGCCATAGCGCCGCAGGAATTCCAGCTGTTCGCTGGTTTCGACGCCCTCGGCGATGACCTCCAAGTCGAGGCTCTTGCCCATGTCGATGATGGTGCGCACGATGGCTGCGTCGTCCGAGTCGACGGCCACGTCGCGTACGAAGGACTGGTCGATTTTCAGCGTGCCGATCGGAAATTGCTGCAACGCTGACAACGACGAATAACCTGTGCCGAAATCATCGATCGCCAGATGCAAACCCATGCCGTAGAGCTCGTTGAGCAGGCCGATCGTGCGCTTCGGGTCGGTCATCAAGGTCGTCTCCGTGACCTCCAGTTCGAAACACGTGGGCGAGACCTCATGCTTGCGGAATACCGCCCGTGCGCGGGCGATGAAGCTGGTCTGTTTCAGTTGTCGCAGCGACAAGTTGATCGCAATTCGACCTGGTTGCGGCACGGTCTTCTGCCAGCCGCGATAATCGGCACAGACACGATCCATGACCCACTCGCCGATGTCCATGATCAGGCTGGTTTCCTCGGCGAGCGGAATGAATTGCGAGGGCGAGATGTCGCCATGCCCCGGAAGTCGCCAGCGCAGCAGCGCTTCTGCGCCGACCACGCGGCCGTCGCGCAGATCGACCTTCGACTGATAGAGGATCACGAGTTCATCGCGCTCGAGCGCGCGCCGCAATTTGCTCTTCAACATCAGACGTTCGACGGCCGCAGCGTTCATCTCCGGCACGTAGAACGCGAACGAATTGCCGCCATTCTGTTTGGAGTGATACATCGCCGCATCGGCATTGCGAATCAGGTCGATCACGTTCTCGGCGTCATAGGGGCAGATCGCGATGCCGACGCTTGCGGTCAAATAGACCTCTTGTTGGTTCACGTAGAACGCGCGGCTGATCTGGTCGAGCAGCGTGCGCGCGAGCGCGCCGATGTTGGCGCGATTGTCGACATCGACGGGCAAGTCGTCGATGAACATGGCGAACTCATCGCCCGCGAGCCGCCCGATCACCGTGTCCTTGCTCAAGTTGCGCGTGAGCCGCTCGCTGAGGATCTCGAGAGTCCGGTCGCCCGCGGCGTGACCGAAGGTGTCGTTGACCTCCTTGAAGTGGTCGAGATCCAGATACAGCAGCGCCAAGGATCGGGTGTTGCGGCGTGAGCGTGCGATCGCCTGTTGCAGCAGGTGCTGAAACTGCATGCGATTCGGCATCTTCGTCAGCGTGTCGTAGCGCGCGAGATAGCGGATGCGCCGCTCCGCGCGTTTTCGTTCCGTGATGTTGCGGGCCACATAAATGTTGCCCTGAAACTCCGGGTCTTCGGTCGTGATCGCCGAGCCCGCCATGGACACCGGTATGGTCTGGCCGCTCGCGGTGCGCAGCACGGTCTCGCGTCCTTCCGGCGCCGAATCCGTGGCGACGTAGGCCTCGCGATGCAGGTCGTCGATGAAGCTGCTGAGCGGTTTGCCGACGATCTCGGCCTCGGTGTAGCCGAGGAAATTTTGCGCAGCCTGGTTGCAACTGCGCACGACGCCGTCCGGGGAGGTCACCAGCACCGCGTCACTCAGGCTGTTGAGCACGGTATTCAGGTAATTCTTCGTGATCGTCGTCTCGCGCAAATTCTGGCGCATGCGCTCGAGCGCAAATTGCAACTCGCCGAGTTCGTCGCGCCGACCGACGGCGAGCGGCTGCGTGTAGTCGCCTTCGCCGATGCGGTCCGCGGTCTTGACCAAGGCGGAAATCGGCCGGGCAAGTTGCCGCGCGATGAACCATGCGCCGGTGAGACCGAGCATCAGCAGCGCGAGGATCAGCGCGATCAAACCGCCGCTCATGCGTTTACCCTGGATGGCCTGATGCGCTTCGAGGTTCGAGCGCAGGCCGGCGAGCGTCTCGTCGAGCTTCGTGCGGCTCATCCAGATTCTGACCGTACCGAGTTGGGCGCCGGTGGTCGACGCGAAGGCGCGCACCGCGGTCTCCGAGTTCGGAGGGCGCACTTCGATCTGCTGATCGCCCGGCTCCTTGTCCGCGCCGGCGTGATTGCCGGCGAACAAGTCGTTGCCGGCGGCATCGGCGATTTCCACGCGGGCGATGTCCGGCTCCTGCAACAGACGCTGAGCGATCGCCTTGGTGCCGGCCGAATTACCCGCGGCGAGCGTGCCGGCGAGCAGGTAGGCCGCGCGCGTACCCATGTTTTGGGCGCGCTCCGTCAGATCCGCTTCCAGCTTGCGACCCACCGTTGCGGCCGTCAGATAGTTCACGGCCGTCGTGTCGCGGCGCTGCTCGTAATAGGCGAGGCCACCCAATACCGACGCCAGCAGTACGACGACCGCCAGGGCGAGCAGCACATAGTTGGTCTTGATGCTTCGAGCCATTGACGCTACCGGCTAAAAGAGGGGATTCCGGACCCCGGAATGATACTCGCTCACGCCAAACCCCAGAAGGGGCGGGTTAGAATGGCCTCGACTATGCGAATCGACATTTTTTCCGACACGGTCTGTCCTTGGTGCTTTCTCGGCAAGCGGCGTTTCGAATTGGCGCTCGGCCGCCGGCATCACAATGAGCCCCAGGTGATGTGGCGTCCGTTCGAACTGAACCCGGACCTGCCGCTCGAAGGGGTCGATCATGCTTGGTTTCTGGCCGCGCGAATCGGCGACAAGGACCGCTATGCGGAGGCGCAGAAGAATCTCCTGGCCCTGGGTGAGACCGTCGGAATCGAGTTTCGTTTCGATCGCATCGAACGCGTGCCGAATACGCGTCGCTCGCATCTGTTGATCCGCCATGCGGCTCGCTTTGGCCTGCAAAGTGCGGTCAAGGAACGGATCATGAAGGGCTATTTCGAAGAAGGTTGCGATATCGGCGATGTCGACGAGCTGGTGCGTCTTGGCGTGGAGGCAGGCTTGTCGGAATACGATGCGCGCTCGACTCTGGTGCTGCGCGTCGGCCACGACGCCGTCGTGGCGGCGGAACGGCATGCCGCGGCGCTCGGCATGACCGGTGTCCCGACCTTCATTTTTGACGGCCAGTACACGGTTTCCGGCGCCCTGGAAGTCGACAGCTTCGCGCGCATCTTCGAGCAGGTCGATGGCTTCGCGGCCGAACGCGCGTTGCCGACGTGAATGCGGCGCAACTGACCGGCCGGTCCGACACCCATCTCGCCGAGATTCCGGAACTTTCAGCCCGCGTTCATGTACATGCGATCACCGCCTTGCGCGGCCTGCGTGCGCTCGCCAAAAAGGCCGGCTTCGACCTCGTGCCCTTGAGCGCGTTTCGCGACTTTGGGCGGCAATTGGCGATCTGGAACGGGAAATATACGGGTGAGCGCCCGCTATTCGCGGCCAACGGCGAGCGCCTCGATGTGCTGGGCATGACCCCGTCCGAGCGCGTGGCCGCGATACTGCGCTGGTCCGCGCTGCCGGGCGCGAGTCGCCACCATTGGGGCACCGATGTCGATCTGGTTGATCGCAATGCCATCCCGGAGGCCTACGCTGTACAACTCACGCCCGAGGAATTCTCGCCCGGAGGGCCGTTCGCGGGCCTGGGCGCATGGCTCGACGAGCACGCGGCGCGCTTTGGATTCTTCCGCCCGTTTCGCGGCCTGCGTTCGGGGGTTCAAGCCGAGCCCTGGCATTTCAGTTTTGCACCCGTCGCGGAACCCGCGCGTCGGCAACTAACACCTGGAGTCCTGCACGAGACCTTGGCGGCCACGCCGCTCGGCGGCAAAGAGTATGTGCTGGCACAAATCGCCGAACTGCACGCGCGCTATGTCGCGCGAATCGATTGGCCCTGAGGCCTGCTGCAAAACCTCTGAACGGGACGCGGTCTAGCCCCAGAGCGTCTTGAGACGATTCAGCATCAGGCCGCGAACTTGCGGCAATTGGTCGGGAACAGCGGTGAACAGGGGCGGATTTCGGCGCAACATCGGCCAACGCTCGGCGCGCAGCACGCGGTCGAGATAGTCGAGATTCCGCTCGATCGCTTCCATGTAGGGGTTCTTGCCGCCGAACAAGGGTTCGAGATGGCGATACGCGTGTTCGAACTCGCCCTCGAGACGCCGGATCCGGGTATTGCGCACGAATTGCGGCGTTTGCCGCAGCAAATCCAGTCCCGAGCTATAGCGCACCTGCAGCGCGCCGTCGCTGCCCGCCGCCGTCGCAATGCCGCCCAGAACAAACTCCGGATAAAGGCGATCGCGACACTTTTCGAGATAGCAGCGGTCGGCCATCTGCGCGATGAGATCGGCCGTGCCGAGCAAGCTGCCCAGCTTGCGATCGCGCGGATCCGCGAGCGGGATCTGGCTGAGTTTGATTTCATAGCCCGTGAAATGCACGATGCGCGTGGCCACGGGGACCCAGGCCTCCATGCCGATCGACGGCAGGAATCGCGCCAAAAAGCGCGCGCTGCGGGTCACATGGTAGAGCGTGAATTCGGCGCCGTTGGTGTGCTTGCGATCGTCGAATTCGCGGATGTAGCCGGCATCGTGAAACAGCGCCGTGACCAATCCCATGACCGCGCGTTCCGCGCCGAAGCGCATCGCGGGCTCGGCCGTGCGTTCGTAACCGACCATGAGACGGGTCATCGCGAGCGTCATGTCGAGTGAATGCTGGCGATCGTGATAGACGGTATCGACGCCGTGATACCCCGGCATGCGACCCGTGAATAAGCGGTCGAAATCCTCGAACGCAGCGGCCACGCGATCGAAGGACTCGCCGGGCCATGCGGCGGCAAATAATTCGCGCACTGCTGCGCAAACAGCCGCAGTTGAACTAACTTGGACGGTGTTCGTAACGTCGAAATCGTTACGTCGAAAGTCATTCATCCACGAAGTTTAGGCCCTTAGCCTGAAGCGCGCCATGGACGTGGTTCTCCTTATCGCGTCGGGATCCCGCCGACGCCCCCTATATGTCAAAGCCTGCAATGCAAGGCGCATGATCGGAGGGTCGTTCCCAGGCGCGCGGCTCGCGGTCGATACGGCAATAGTTACAACGCGCCGCGAGCGCCTGACTGCCGAGGATCAGGTCGATGCGCAGCCCGTTGTTACGGCGATAGGCGCCTTGTCGATAGTCCCACCAGCTAAAGCTGCGCTCGGCTTGTTCGAAGCGACGGAACAGGTCTCCGAGCCCGAGTGCTTCGAGACGCATCAACGCGCTGCGTTCCGCGGGACTGACGAGCACCGACCCCTGCCAGGCTGCCGGATCGTGCACATCGCGGTCCTCGGGCGCGATATTGAAATCGCCCAAGACCAGCAGCCGCGGGTGCGCCGCGAGCTCGGCCGCGAGGAATTTCTCCAGAGCGGCCAGCCACTCGAGCTTGTAGGCATATTTGTCCGAGTCCACGGCTTGCCCGTTGGGCACGTAGACATTGATGACGCGAACGCCGGCGACGGACGCCGCCAACAAGCGGCGCTGCGGGTCGTTGATACCCGGTAAATCAACGATGAGATCGCTGATGGGCGAGCGTGCAAGAACCGCGACGCCGTTGTAGGTCTTTTGTCCGGAGTACGCGACCTGGTAGCCCAAGGCTGCTATTTCGGTGACCGGGAATTCCGGGTCCGTGAGCTTGGTCTCCTGCAGCGCGATAATGTCCACCGGATTGGCCCCGAGCCATGCAACGAGCTGCGGGAGTCGCACGCGCAGCGAATTGACGTTCCACGTGGCAATGCTGATCATCGTCAATACACCTTGAGGCCGCCGAACTTTTGCCGCACGCGCCGCGCCAAGAAACGATATCCGAGCCAGAAGCCCAATCCGACGCTGACGCAAAGCGCCGCGAGCAGGAGGGGCCAGAAGGCCGCCGCCGCCTTGCCGAGCGCAAGCCGCATCGAAGCCGGGCTCACATCTTGCTGTGCGCCGGTCCCCACGGCACGCGCGCTTTGCAACTCGGTCTGCGCCTTGGCGAGGTCTGCCTTGAGCTGCTCGATCTCGTTGCTCGTGGCCGCCGCGGCGAGCTCCGGCGTCGCCGCGTGCGCGCGACTGAGTTCATCTTCGAGTTCCTTGACTCGTGCGGTCGCGGGCTCATGCGTGACCAGGAAGGAACTGCGCACCCAGCCGATCTTCCCGTCGCCGAGCCGCACCTGCGTGAAGTCGCCGTCAGTCGCCAAAACCTCGAGCGGTGCACCGGAGTGCAGGGTGGCCAAGCGAGTGCTCTGCGGGTCTTTTTCGGCATACACGCCGAGAATCAGATCGTCGCTGACATAAGCCGTCGCCGCGGTTCCGGTCGCCGCCCACAGTGCGAGGAGCGGCGCCAGGCACAGCGCACCACCCAATCTCACGCGGCAATTCCGGTTTGGCGCAGCAGGGGTCGCACGTCCGGCGCCCGGCCACGAAAACGCACGAAACATTCCATGGCATCGACGCTGCCGCCGCGCGACAAGATGGAATCCAGGAAGCGCATCGCCGTCTTCTGATCGAAAACGCCGGCCTCCTCGAACGCTTCGAAGGCATCCGCCGCCAGAACTTCGGCCCATTTGTAACTGTAATAGCCCGCCGCATAGCCGCCCGCAAAGATGTGGGCGAAACTCGCCGGCATGCGATTGAACGCCGCCGCAGGCACGACGGCGATGCGACGACGAACCGCGGCCAAGGTCTCCGCCACGCGCGGTCCTTGCGCCGGATCGTACTGCGCGTGCAGCTCGAAATCGAAGGTCGCGAGCTCGAGCTGGCGCAAGGTGTCGAGTGCGGCGTTGAAGGTGCGCGTGCCGAGCAAC
>Ga0116229_10011695_pt1 | contig 12866 bp, 10 predicted proteins | sample S1TSphgellanicum_3_FD_87313 | JGI IMG/M metagenome (GOLD analysis project Ga0116229, IMG submission 87313) | Host-associated microbial communities from peat moss isolated from Minnesota, USA - S1T2_Fc - Sphagnum magellanicum MG | ecosystem: Host-associated > Plants > Peat moss > Unclassified...
AAAAAAAAAAAAAAAAAAAAAAAAAAAAAAAAAAAAAAAAAAAAAAAAAAAAAAAAAAAAAAAAAAAAAAAAAAAAAAACTACCCTACCTTATTTTAAATGTGGTATTTGATTTATAGCATTGTAAACCATAATCAATGTATATTGTTAGCCACTCTTGATTACCTTATGCCATATTTATTGGGCCATGTTATGCATTTTTCCAAATCCACTTTACCAAAATTAAAGGAAAAGTTTATTATATTCTTATTTTAAAAATTCATCAAACGAGGAATATTGGCATGCTTTTGAAAAAGCGTGCTCAAAGCAAATCTTTTAAAATTCTTCTTCCAAACAAAAATATTCATAACTTACAATAGTTTAAAATGATGTTGTCATCATTTTCAAATTAAAATTTTCATGTTTCAAATGGTCAAATGCTTTGATCAATGAAGGTTTCTAGCCAAATTTTATCTTTAAATGTCTATTATTTTAAATAGTCTATTAGTAAGATGCTTTGGTTCTCAATTAGAGCTTAGAAAATTGACCAAAAAAGCAAAAGGATCATAATTAACTTTTTAGATTCACAAATCAAAACTTGTTTTTCAAGACATACAATCACCATGGAGAGGTAGCACATAGAATCCTTTTTTACTTAAACAACTTAGCAATACCTTTTTGAAAAATTATCTTTATTCATGGGAAAACCACACAAGGAATTTGTCCCAATATTAGTTGTTGCAAAATTATTCTCTCCACAATTATGATAGCAAAATTATTCTTTGCAACAAATAAAGACAAATCATGAAGAAATTCCTTTTTCAAACTATTTTAAAAATAAGATTCACTACACCAAAATGTTTTGAAATATTGTTCAATGGTATTGCAAGGCTATTTTTCAAAAGATGATTTTTTATAATAATTCACTTCTTCTTCATATTTTTGCATAATTATATCATGTTGTGTATCCACATGTTTTTCCATAGCTATAATTTGATTTTTTTTGAAATAAATTATTCTTAAGGTTGAAGAGTAGTTATAACAACTACTATAATTATTGTAATAGTAGATAATTGAGAATTACCTAGGTTGGTGAAATTGACTTTGTCCATTAGATTGCCCCACTAATTTAAAGAGAATTATTCTAATAACTAGAGAATGTAAGAAAGAAAGAAAGAACAAGAGAAAAGATAAGATTTAAGCTTGTGTAGCCACTTATTTTGATAGTGATTAGTTACCTAAAGGAGGAGGTAATTTTGGAGAAGTTAAAAGGGGATTTAAGTTGTGTGGGTGTATGGATATGAACAAAGTATGAAACATAATTGCCAATCTATTGTAAGGCAATATCAAGGAAGGAGAGGCTCTAGTAGCTAAGGCTACTTGTGCTTGGACACTTTGCCTTAATTTATGGTTTCAATTTGGCTTTGTTATGTGAGAGTTGTTGACTCCTTTCCCCCTTACTAGATTTCTTGTACTCTACACTTTGTTACCTTACTTTCCTCTATTCTAATAATTAGGATATGTTTATCTTTTATTTGTTTCCTCAAGTCTCCATCTTAGTCACTTGTTGTTTTATTGCATTTATAATAGTTGTTACTACTTGTCACTACTTGTCATGGAGTAGTGAGGTTGACATAACCTCCTCTCTTGGGACCTTGAGGTAAAAACTCATGTAGTTAGTTTATTGTAGTAACATTGTTGTACATTTGGTCAAGAGGAATCCAACACTTTATTTGTCCTAGTATAATTACTCTATTCCATTAAAGGTTTAGGTTATTTGTGTTTGGCTTTAATGGGTTCCTAGAAATATGCCTTTTCTAGTTATAAGGTTTTTCTTACATTTGTTACATGTATCTAATAAACAAGTTAATTCATTGTATTGTCCAAAATAGGCATACCCACGCATTATTTATGGTTTCACCAAATGATTCTTCATTTGTAGAAAATAATGAAGAAAATAATGTATTTTTATTATGTGGTATCTAAAATTTTGATTGCTTATGTGACAATTTGGTTGTATTTTTTTCCACTATTCTTAATCATATTCTCATTTTCAACATGATTGTTAGGTCATTTTTACATCTTTTGAAATTATTTTCTTCCAACTTCATTCATATTAACATTATTAATGATACATTGCTATGTTCATCAACAAGTTTTATCAAATAATTTTGATTATCCATATTTTTGTTATTTCTTTAAGTTCCAAGTTTAAGCTTGGATTAAATTAACCTTTTACTATTTTCTTTGTTGAATATTTTAACTTTGGAAAAATATTTTCCTATAATATACTACTTCTAGTATTTAAAATATGTATTTGGAGAAAAACTACAATATATTTTCAAATTAAACAACAAATCATAATCAAGTTTTAAGATATTAAACTTTAAAGCAATGTGTGACGGTGTGAACAAGGTTAAATACCAAATGAATTAGTATAAACAAATGATTGAATTTTTTCATACATCAATTATGGTTATATCAAAATTGTAAACATCCATAAAAAGAGGGAGAAGAAGTTACCAAAATACAACAATTAGATTGTTAGACAAGCTTAGGCAATCTATAAATCTAAAAATGTATAAACTACAACTCAAAGTGAAACCACAATTGTTGATGTAGATTAGCTTCCACAATTCTACATTTATTTTACACATTGAAAATTTCAAATGTAAAAATGCTTGGAGCTTCAAGTTCAAAAAAATTGAAATGCAAGTGCACAAAAATAGTTGGAAATGCAAGTGCAAAACAACTCGAACATTAAAAAGGGAGTTACATTGAATAGCTAAGTTGAAAAAACACATTGAAAAACAAAATAAACAAAAATAAAGTGAAGCATGACAAGAATTAGAGTGAAGCAACATGCAAAGAAACACAAACGAGAACAAAACAAATCAATGCAAATAAAACTATGCACCTCTAAATAAACCCAACTTGAAATAAGAATAGTGTAAAGAAGGGCAAAAGAAGGAGAACTTAGGCTCGCATGTTCTTTAGCTCTTTGCATTGGGAAAAGAAAGGTATGGAAGAGATCTGAGATGGGACTAAGATGATGTGACAATCATTTTGGGCACCTCATAAATAAGTCACTTGCACAAGTCAAATAATGTAGGTCATTAATGAAAATGGAACCAACTTTGGATCACAAACTTGCCCTTCAACTCATTACATCCATACAAGCTATAATTGAAAGGAAGTCACCACCCCATTTCCCTATAATATTTTTTTTGATTGGCAGGAAAGGCTACATCAAATGGATAAAATGTTTAGGAATCCAAAATGGGAGTATCAAAATTCCCAAATTATGAATCACATAATTTTTCACACTCATAACTCGTTCATATGAACTTTTATAGAACATTTTCAAATTGAAAAGTTCTAGCCTTTGACAGGATATTTTCAACATCATGTCACATGTTTCATTGAAGGTCATTTGACCCTTGTTTCTTGGGTTTCAGTGGTTGTGAGTCAAATTGCCAATTTGATTCCTTACATTTTTTTGGGTTATAACTCCTAACTAACAATTCTAAATGAAGAATATGAATACTTACACTTCGAAACATTTTCAATGGGGTAGATGCATAATATAGTGTAGACAATTTTAGGGGGAAACTAAGATTACATATAGTATAAAAAATAGTAACACGTAAGATTTCACCCACTTTAAAGTTTTCTAAAGATCACCTGTAGTTAATTTGAATTTCAAGCATAAAATAAGTTATTAAATCCACCAATATGCAATTGATTGGTAGTTGTATTATTGTGTAAAAGTACATCAATAATTTTATAAATATTGATTTAGAACCCATATTTGACAATAGATTACCATTTTTTATTTATTTGGAATATCCATTATTTTCATGTAAAATGGTACAAACAACACTTAGCCCATCTACATATTATCGTGATGTATTAAGAAATGTTTTTAAAACATACGATATGAACTTCACAACTTGAAAAGAAATTGAGAATTTTAATGAAATTTTTTTTTTTTTCATAGTTGTCTTTTTACATGTGCAAAATTTCACAAATAAAATACCATTAAATCTAGTCCTTTGTAGTCCTTTTTTACAATTGCAACATTGTGATAAGGTTGTTGCAAAGTGAAAATGTACTCCAATTATACAAGAGAAGCAAGAAAGAACTAGTAGAATGAAAGTTTTGTTTTTAAGAAAAAAGATGTGAACAAGCCATTTAAGATGTAATGACTACTTCAAAATCAAAAACCCTAATTCTTGAATTTAATTGACCAAATTGATAATCAACAAAATAACATTGTAAAGTCAAAGTTCATAACTCATGGTTTAAAGTCTAATTGGTGGTTTTTTTTAAATTCTTGATTATATGACCCATCCATATTTGATGGTTTCAAATATTAATGATTATTTCAAAAAACTTATTACCTTTGTTCTAGCTAAAACCAAGTATATAATTTTTTAAATTCTTAAATTTTTTCTCATAACTATGTGCCTTTAGTTAGTATTTACATGACATGTTTGCCCATTTTGTGTTTCACCCTTTCTTTTAAACAACTAGATAGCTTGCTATACGCTTTAAGGCAATTTGAAGAATTTATGAATGGGTACCTATGGATGATCATTTCCTAAATTATTTTTTCAAATGGAAAATAATTCATATGTTTCATAAGTTAATTAAATAATTTTCTAGATAAAAGGACTTTTAAAAAACATGGTTGACAATTGTAATGTTAGTGTTAAAGTAATTTCCAAATGATTTGACCTAGTCCCATATTAGACCTTTAAAAAAATTCAATTTTTTAAAAAGATTAATGGCATGTTCACATTGGACAAAAATGTAGTCCAATTTATGGGCTCCCCATGTCAAGGAACTCAATATACAATCATTAAATGATGACAAATGTCTAAAAAAATGTATCTCCTAGTTGCAAATTTACACAAATGTAAAATATAGTGATTGGAATTGATGCACATTTGGAGCCCATTAAGTAATGGCAAGGTAATGCATGGATTGTTTAATGACCACTGACCTCTTTTACTTGTTGTAAAATACAAATTAAATAATGTTTTGATGTTGTAATCATTTCAAAGTTAACTTTTTGAAAATATAATTGCCACCCAAGATAAAAAGACCTTCTTGAACATTTTCATCCGTTGATGGACCCCTTGGTTTGTGAAATCGTATTGAAAAAAATACCAATTCTTGAGTTTGCAATGGAATGCAAATTCAAGATGCATTCCCTAACTCACAAGAAAAAAAACAAGTGTGGGAGTTCCAAGATGAAGTAGAATGAATTCACGATAAGAGTTAAAGGTGAAATTAACTTGCACAAAAAAAGGGCAACTAGTGCAAGTTGGAGCCAAAATGGTGCACACATGAGCCATGGGCGAACTAAACTCGCAAGAGATAGCACAACCTAGGTTAGAAAGGAGCCACCACCTCTTCTACTTATACTATACCTTGTGACTAACGATGGGGTTTGCATTAAAGTGACAAAAAAATTATGATTCTTTTCTATCAAGAAGACATGTCAGTTAATGAAAGCAAAATGAAATGTATGTAGTTAATGAATAGTTAGTTGTTGGATTTAAATTGGAGTTTTGAAGGGAAATTTTGAATACTTATTTTCCTACCTTTTTGTTTTGGACATTCTTTCTTGATGTAATTTTGAGAATTTTTTGCAACTTATTGTTTTGCTAATGGATTTTGGACATGTCTTATGAATCAATATGTTTGGTACTATAGAAATACACGTAGCATGAAAATTGAATTAATTCATACTTATAAGAACAATGTTTGTTAATAATAATTGCAAGTATGGAATCAATTTGCACATAAAACATTTATAGTCTTCAAGAATGTTTCTAATGTTGTACAAGAAATTTGATTAAAAAGTAAGAATTTAGTACTTAGCATTTGGTGACCATGTTGGGGATGTAAATTTGGGAGATTTGATCTTTGATTATGTAGTTTGTTTGTTCTTTTGTTTTCTATGTGTGTTTTGAAATGTTGTTATTGCGTACAACATGTTTGGGTGTTGTCGGGAACATTTAATGCATGAACATGTGTGTTGTTGATTAAATAATGTAAATTAGGATGTTAAATTTACATAGGATTTGGATTTGAATAGTAAACACTATAAGGATACAAATTTGTGAATGTTTGAAATAAATTGATGTTGAGAATTTGGTGTTCACATATAAAATACACATTGGTGGCCATTGACAATGCCACTAAGTGGGTGGACGCACAAATGCTTCCAACTAACATAATAGTAATGACAATGAGGATCACTTAAAATTGTATTATGACCAAGTTTAATTGTCCACTAACATTAGTTACATATTAATAGGGTGTGAATTTCATTAATGTTGCCATCAAGCACTTAATTGAACACTTCCTAATGAAACATGCTAATTCAACAACTTACTACCCAGAGGGGAATGCATAGGAATAGTCCATTAACAAGATGGTCAAAACATTGTTAACAAAACTTGCGAATGAAAATTGTACAGACAAACATTTATCAACAATCTTGTTCTCATACAAGATTGCATACAAGGTTGCAACAAGGTATACACCACACTAATCAGTGTATAATTTGCACCTATTAATGTTGACATAATATGTTTTTCCATCTTTTATTCAAGGATCATGGGATGCAAACCCAATATGAGTATTGACAAGTCAATTACATGAATTGGAGAAGTTGTAGGAATACAATCAAATGCACAAGAAAATGTTGCCAAAGTTCAATGGACCAAGTACATGTGGCTACAATAATGCCACACAAAAAAATAACTTCCAATTTGGGTAATATGTGCTTTGGTTTCCAAAAGAAGAAAAGGAGAAAGTTGGTAATTTGAAGAAAAGGTGGTATGGCATGTGCAAAATACAATGTTTATTACCTAACAATATTGTATTATTTGTGATTTTGGGTAATTTTGAACCCAATCTTGTGTTGGTTGATGTAAATAAACTTAAACCATACATTTACATTGATCAAGTAGTTTCAAAACTAGTAGTCAATTAGGCTAATTAAGAAAATCTAAATGTGGAAATAAGTGGTAATTTAAACTTAAAGTTAGGAATTATAGTGGTATACTAGGATAGGACAACATGAGCAAAGAAACCTACAAAAGAATAGGTAGATGGCATGTAAGAAGTTGGGAAAATAATAGGAAGTGAGAACAAAACACTTATTTGAATAATTAAATGGACAACATTTCACAAATTGTAATAACAAGTAGTGTAAAGAAGAAAAAAACAAGTGAAAGGATAGGTGGATGATGTATCATGAATTGATATGGTAATAAATAGTGAGTGGATAAATATAATTGATTTGGCAAACAATGTGGACATTAATGCAACTATTAGTCAATTGTTAACAGTTCACATGTATGCAATTAACATGTTGTTAAGAAAGGATTTAATCAAGAAAAAAAGCCATAAATTTGAATTGTAAACCTTAAAATTTAATAATTTTTTTACATTAAGAATGAATAGTAATGATAATTATTCAAAAAACAATTAGCCCATCATTTTTATTATTTTCTTGGTGTTTTATGTACAACACAACACATCATGAGTGCAAAAAGTTTTGTTAATAGTTTGCATATAATAGTGAAAGAGGGAACATTAAAAAACAAAATGAGAGAGAAGGAGAAGGAAGAAGGAAAGCTTACTTTAGAATATTTCTATGTAAAACTATTCTAGGTACATCTTTAGTATGCTCACCTCCAACAACACTAAGATTTTATTTTCCAAAAGATAAGAGGATATTGATTTCGATGTTATGTTTAAAAGGTGCCAAGATATATCAAATAAAACAAGCAAGATGCAAAAGAAATATTGAGGGAGTTGCATTGACAACTAAAAAGAACTTGAAGAAAACAACTAGAAATAATAATTCTTTTCAATTTTGAAGAAGAAGAACAAGGAAAGTGTGAAGAAACCACAACATGAGAAGAGTATGAATAATTAGTGCGGGGAAAAACATTTGGTGGAATAAAATTAAGAGCATTAGGTGAAAACTACACCAACTTCACAAAGGGCCAAAACAACAAGGACTTTAGTAAAACAAGTAATATCTAATGTTTAACTTTTGAAGAAACCACCTTAAAATTCTTAAAAAACATGCTGCTAGATAAAGAAAATCATTATTGGTTTGCATCAACACCACAAAAGTATATTGCAAAATTGGAGCAGATACATGCGTGAATGAGTTTAAGGGAATTTTTTCAATTTTAAAGTGGGAAAATGTTACAAGATTGATAGGGTTGTTTAAAATTGAATGGAAAACATAACAATGTGAGTTATTTGTGCAATTCCTAAATGCCTTGAAGGTCAATACAAATGATCAATTTTTTGCATGTATGAACAACAAGGTTGTATGCATTGACTAAAACATGATTATAACAAAACTTAACATATTAAATAAAGGAAACTAGGAATAGTCTATTTATTTTCAGGATAAAATGAAACATGCATTGAATCAAATTGCAATGGTGGAAAATGGATAGGAAGTGGACCAAGTGGTACATCATGTATTTTGAACTTCATTGCTAGACTAGAAAACAACAAAGGGGGCATTTTAGCATGTTGCCAAAAAGGAACAATATTTGTAGCTAGCCTTAACATTAGATTAGGTTGTACATTGCAAGGATTTTAAAGATGGAGTCCAAAGTAAAAGCAGGGTAATGTTAAGGATACATACTGGTTAATGAAGGCATAATGCTATGTATGTAATTAATAAATAGTTAGTTGCTAGATCTGAATTGGGGTTTTGGAGGGAAAATTCATTTTTTTTTTCCTACCTTTTTGTTAATGGACATTTTTTCTTCATGCAATTTTGAGAGTTTTTTGCACCTTTTTGTTTTGGTAATAGATTTTGGAGATGTTTTGCAAATAATAATTTTTTATTGTAAACATACATGTATAATTAATATTGCATCAATTAGTACCTATAAGAATAATACATATCAATATTAACTATAAGTTTATAATCGATTTGTATGTAGATGTGTCGTCTTGAAGAATGTTTATGATTATGTCCAAAAAGCTTGGTCAAGAAGTTAAGAAGTAAGAATTTAGTATTCACCACATTCTTGGGAGAGAATTTTGAATTTTTTGAATTTTGTTCAGTTATGAGTCCTATGATTTTGTGGGTTCATAGCTCTTGCATACAAGCTTCAAGTGAAGAGCTTTTCAAAGCAAAGGTGTAACCCTTGGAAATACCTTTCCAATGTTGTATCATATGATCAATTTGGAAATCATTCAACATTTGTTTCCTAGGTTTGAAAATCAAATTGTCAATTTGATTTTTGACCACTCTTTTGACCATAACTCCTAGCTCATAACTATAAATGGAGAATACAAGTTCACTTTTAAGATTAAAAATTTATAACATTTCCAATGGTATCTTGAAGCCCGAATTTGGACCATGTTTACCACTTACACTTTATTGCAAAGATTGCACTTTTATTGAGACTCCTATGGGATTACAATTTTCAAAATGTTTCTCACTTGGAATTACTTTAGACTCCTTTCTTTACATTCTCGATACTTGTGGAAAGATTTTGTTTAAACCTTTCCTAGCCCATTCCCATTCTCATGCACCTTAGTTGCAAGCCCAAGCACTTAAGGTCGTGACATCTAGACATTATGAAATTCATAAACCCATTTGTTATGCACATTGTGAAATTAAAAAAATCCTTAAATGTTTAAATGATATTGGCTAATGAAGAATACTCATGAAATCCGAACCAATTATATGTTCTTCTAAATGTATTCAAATGCAAAATTTAATGCCAGAAGAAGGCTTGCACTTCAAAATAAAAACTAACTATAGGCCCCAAACACAAGTGCATTTAGTGTTGGTGTGAACCAAAAAGTGATTAGTTCTTGCTACCATAGTACCTTTACCATTTCGGCAACAAAATTATGAATAATTAATTAAATTTTAAATCTTAATTTTGGCACTTGGTTTTTCAATTCTGATTTTTTTGGCAAGTAATGATTATATAAAATAATAAACAAGCTCTTGTTAGTGTTATCGAACAATTTAATGCATCTAGACTGGCTCAGTTTGAAGTGGCTATCCTTGAAGGTCTATGATTCAAACTTCATAGTTGAAAATTTGATTTTATCAAAATTTTGGAACAAATAATAAGCAATTTTTTAAAAGTTCAACAAAAAAAAATTTATAATTAATTTATGCCGAAATGGTGAAGGTACTATGGTTGCAACTAACCAATTGCATGTTTTAACTGTAGGGCGCATGTTTTAGTTGTAAGGAACTAGCATGAAGTAGCTCTTTTTTCAATTGTCAAAATTAAAAATAAAAAATTTGAAAACCAAGGGATTTTGGAAGGTTTCAATAATGAATAGTAGAGAGAGAGAGAGGGAAAAAAAAAGAAGCAAAGATTGCTAGATACCTATATTTGATTTTTAGTGGGTAGCCCTAAATTTAAAAGGTTGATATCTAGTTTATATCCATGTTTGGTTAAAACTTGCTAAGGATGATCACCATCCTTTCTTCATCTTCTTCGCATGGATGATCACCACTTAAGCTACATTAAAAGATTCCTAAAAGAAATAGGGTTGTGAAGCTCACATTAGAGAGTCTAAAACAAAGACAAGTAGCCTTGGGGGTTTGGGGTTTAGGGTTTAACCTTAAAACTTAAATTCCTTCTGAGCTGAACAGCTTTTCCACCAACCCTTTATTATTTGTAGTGTTCTTTTGTGACAGGAAGTGGGATTGAAGAATGTTGTTGAGTACATTGACAACCATGTAGCAAAGGAAGAGTCCAGCACACCCACCTGCACACCCTGAAAGATGGATGATAAATGGATGGATGATGGATGATAAGTGGTCAGAAAAACACTTTTGTGTTGGCTTCCAGTTCCCTAGTTAACCATCATGGTTTACCTCGGTTGCTTTTTCTTACTACCTACCTACCTATGTATAAATCCCCTACTTACCTTGCAATCATCTATTTTCCAACTACCCATATATGGGTTCTACTTCTTATATAGAATAGGTTACCAAAGTGAAACCGGATGTTAACTCAATTGGGTTCATCCACAATTGAGTTATAATTGGCATCCAATGGATGGCGAGTTGATTAGTGCTGGTTCACTTTGGCCATGTTGGTTCCCCCCATCACACTACCTCGATAACTACTAACTACCTACATACCTAATTGGATGAGTTATCATAGGTAAGTAGGTATGGATGTAAGTGGGTATTATGTAGGTAGGTAGTAGATAAGTGAGCAAGGCACTTGGTAGCCACTAGGTAGGTAGATGCATGTGGATGATTTAAGGTATAAGCCACATCCATGCAAGCTGATGTTTCTAATAAAAAAAAGCCACAAGTTGTGCTTTCTTTTGGGGGTTGGTACTATGGAGTGAGCACCATGTATGTAGTACTAAATTGTGCTTGAAGTGGTTTCTTTGTACTTATATGGTGCTTGGTAGTACCACCAATTCCAACAATAGATGAGATCCTAAAGTGTCCCCCCCAACCCCCACTTTATGAATTTGTCTATGGTTTTGGCCAAATTGATTGGTATGCCAAGATACCTAGTACAACATCTCATGTTGTTTTGATGACATCCCATTTGAATGAATGGTCTTGAAACTTTTCCAAATTTTCCAAATTTTTTTTGTGGGTTTATGTGAAAGTTACCCATTCTCAAAGGATGGGAATAGGGACATGGGGATGGGACAATCCATGCCCAAAAGATGGCTTTGGACTCCACCTAAGGTTCCTTTTGTAAAACCTTCAAAACATTCACACTAATGTGGCCTGTGCTGCTGGCAAGCGCCCAAGTGTGAACAAGACCCTAATGATGGAGCCCAATTGTGAAATTTTTTTAAAAAAATTTTTGAATGAATTTCCAATGACAAAAAACACTCAAAATTCAATATCTTCCACATCTTAGATCTAAAAATTCCCAAATCACCTTCATTGAATCCCACTCACTAAAGGCTTTCAAATAATACCAAGAGAGTGACCAAATTCCCCTATAATTTTTTGTTTTGATGTAAATGAATTTTCGATGAAAAAATTGTTCAATATTCAATAACTTCATAACATAGGATTCTTAAAAAGGTAAGAGTCGTTAAGGCTTGTTTTAGATTACCAGCCAATAACCATGTAAAAGGATCATTCCTATTTGGATGAGAGCTCAAGCTAAAACAATGAGGTGGTTGCATACATGGCCTTATTTTTTAACCAAATTCTTGGGTTGGCTTGTGAAAATGGAATCTTCATAAAATGACAACACAATTTCTGGGGGCTTGGCCAACAAGTTGTATAATCCAATTTACTTGTAAGCTTTTGGAATCTTAGACATCTATATATTAAGATAGATGTTTGTTTGTTTGAATGTGACCATGCCCCCCCCCATAATAACCCTCTCAACCTCCCCCTCTCCCTTTTGTCTTTTGCTTTTGGTAATGTTGGAAAGCCCTCAATGAGACATTGTGCATCTTTGTCATTTCACAATTTTTGAACCCAATGGATAAAAAAAATTACTGAATTTTGAATGAATTTCTTCTTTGGAAATGAACTAAAAATTTAAAATTAAAAAAAAAGGTTTTATTAGAACTTTTTAAGGTAAGGCCACTTCAACTGGAATAGTATTGGGATGTGTGACCCTAAAGGAGGTTTGATACACTTGGGCCAAGAGCAATGGGGACCCACTAGGCTAGTTGGGATGGAAGCCATTTATAGAAGAAGAGAGGGGTTAGGGTAGGGTAGGGTAGGGGGGGGGGGCCCCAAACGGGGAATATTGGGTCACAACCCCTATCGGGAAGGGGGAAAAACAGAAGGGGAAGGGAAAAAACAACAAGACGGGGATACCCTCGGACTGCGAAAGTGGGGGGAACATTGGTTTTTCA
>Ga0116229_10011696_pt1 | contig 12865 bp, 8 predicted proteins | sample S1TSphgellanicum_3_FD_87313 | JGI IMG/M metagenome (GOLD analysis project Ga0116229, IMG submission 87313) | Host-associated microbial communities from peat moss isolated from Minnesota, USA - S1T2_Fc - Sphagnum magellanicum MG | ecosystem: Host-associated > Plants > Peat moss > Unclassified...
AGTGGACCATTTGATTAATCAAATTTCTATTTAATTTTGTTTTGGATTATTATCAAGAATATTTTTTTGTGTAAATAGGTTTAGGTAGGTAAGTAGGTAGGTAGGTTGTATATAGGTTTAGGTAGGTCATAAAAAGGCAAGTAGGTAAGTAATAACTTAACCTAACCTATCTAACTTAGTTTAGACTATCTAACCTTCCTAACTTAACCTAACATAATTTAACCTACCTACCTTAACCCTTTAAGCATGTGTGTAGGTTATGAATATTAAAAATTGAACCTCAAACTTGCATAATGATAAACCAAGTCCTTACCAATGGACTACATTATCATTGAAAATGTTCAACTTTTGTTAGGTTTTTTATTTCATATGTTTATTTCACATCACTAAACGTAATGGCTAAATGTAGGTGACAATTAATAATTAAATATACTAGCTAAACTTAATGATTAAATTTAACGGTTAAACATAATGATTAAATCTTGACTAAACATATATAGTGGTTAAACTTATTTAATAAACATAATGGCTAAACTTCGTGACTAAACTTTGGTTAAATCTAGTGGCTAAACACAATGATTAAACCTTGGCTAAACATAGTGCCTAAATTTAGACAAACTTCATAGCTAAACTTCGTGGCTAAACTTTATTTAAATCTAAAGGCTAAATCTAATGACTAAATTTAATGGTTAAATATAATGACTAAACATTGATTAAACATAATGGCTAAACCTAGTTGATAAACTTCATGGCTAAACTTTGGCTAAATTTTTATTAAACATAATGGCTAAATCTAGTGGCTAAACATAATGATTAAAACTTGGCCAAACATAATGGCTAAACTTGAGTTAAATTCAATGGGTAAATTTAATGGTTTAACATAATGGCTAAACCTAGGTTATACCTAATGGTTATACCTTGTGGCTAAATTTAGATTATACTTCGTGGCCAAATCTAATAGTTCAATTTAAACTAAACTTAATGCCAAATTTAATGGTCAAACATAGTCGTTAAACCTAATGGTTAAATTTGAGTTAAACCTAATTGTTAAAATTTGGTTAAATTTTGGATAAATCTAATGGCTACACCTAATGGTTAAACTTAGGTAGGTAAGTGGGTGGGTATCATGTAAATAATATGCATGTAAGTGGGTAGGTAAGTAAGTATCTGAGAAAGTATAAGTAGATAGGTAAATAAATAGGTAAATAGTAGGTAGGTGAATGGGTGGGTTGTTAATAGGTAAAAATCTTTAAACTAGTTAATTCCATAGGTCTAATAACTAATATTTATTAATGGTAAACTTACCGTCCTTTACTTAAGGGGTGAAAATAGTGGGATTAAATAGCCCATATTAGTGAGTGATTAGGGGGTAATCCACCCAATCCTATAAGAGATTTCTAGGAAGGGATTAGGGTAAGGGCCTTATTTTTTAAGGGTCAATGTGGACCTTGTGTGGTGTATGGAGAAAGGGGATTTAGGAGGTGTTGGGGGGATTTTTATTTTATTTGAGACTTTTGTAGAATGAGAAAAAAATGGGAAAAAATGTATATACTCGGTGTGTGATTTTAATGGAAGATGGTTGAAGGACTTGAATGTTGTATTTCTATTCTATTAGAAAGTGTGGAAGGTAGAGTAGTTGATATTGTACAAGTATAATGCTTCTTTGAGATGATATTTTTACATGTTTTCTAAGACAAAGAATAATGAGTCATACCCCTTGGTAACCTTTGGAACACTAAGTTATTAGTTGCCATAGGAGGGGAACAACTAGTCCTAAATGGTGGAAAGCAAGGAGGAAATACCAACAAAATAGTCACCTGTAGATTGAAAGGTATTATTATAAACAATAGGCACCAACTATGAAAGAAGGTAATTAACTACAGATGGTAGAAAGGAGAAGGGGGTGAAAACACACTAGGGTGGACCAAAAACAACAATTACAAACTCCACTTTGGGAAATTTTCTAATTGTTTTTTAACACAAAAAATTGCACAAAAACACCTTGAAATGATATTAAAATTAACATATTTTTCCATGTTCAAGTTAACAATGTTCTAGTTTCAACTTTTTTGAACACCTCCATTTAGTTTTGGTCATGAAAAAAAATCTTTTGAATATGGGAGGGGCTTTTAGAGCATGAGAATAGTCTAAAATCAATGTAGAATTTAGCCTAGGTAAAGTGCTTGGGATGGACACTAATGGTAGGTGGATGAAGTAATTCATAAGAGGATTAAATTCCTTGCCTTATGTATCTTGCTAGTTGTTTTTGTGATTTAGTTCATGGCAATTAGAATTTTTGTTAATGATTCATTCTCATCATGTATCATGTTTGCATCTTCATCGTTGTCTTGTTATGCAGTAGGCAACAAGTTCCACATTTGACTTTCTCGCATTATTTTTCTCATATTTTTAGATTTTTGTGCGCAACTTAGAAAGGAACACAATATGCACCTAAAATGGACAAAGTTTCATTCTTGTCTTGTTAATCATTTGTGAAAAGAACATGTGTAAATTGTGAAAAGAATGGGAGTAGTCTAAAATTATTCAAATTATATTTCATAGAATTGTGAATGAAATGTTTGCATGGCAATTTTTGGATGGTGAGCATCAAGGTGTAAATTTATGCTAATTGTGTGGAAGTTAATCACATGGGAAATGGTGAATTAATTAGAGCCATGCATTAAGTAATCACTAATATTTTTTTCAGTTACACATTATAAACATCATGTTGTGTGTGAAAGTGTTTTGATCAAGCCCACTATGGATGCAAATTCATCAATAATGGTACCTTGATTATATATGTAAACATGATTACAACTAATCAACTTTATATGTGATTTAATTAGTAAATGGGACTCTGATTATATGACCACACGATTAAGGCTAATTAGCTTTAAATGTGATTTAATCAGTGATTAAACCCATATTATATGTAAATGTGATTAAGCTAATCATTTTTATGATAAACTTAAAACCACACCATTTAAGGGTTAATTCTACACAGATTTGGGGCCAAATATAGGTGTTTAAATTAGGGCAATTTCCATTTAAGGTTTAATACCTTATAACCATGTAAGGTTTACAATTTATCTAATATGTGATACTATCAAACATATATTAAGATAATAACACATTGTGATTTTAAGATTGAAGATTACTGGGCTTGGGATTGGGTTGTAATGAGGTCAAAATGCTTAGATCGCCTAAAAAAATACTTTTAAACCATATGCCAATGTGTTTAAGAATATTATAACCTCAGGCCAAAATGTTCCAATGTTGAATATTTCAAACCTTATTCAAACTTAAATCATCTAATACAAGAATATAAGCCATGCGATAGACATTTTTTCCTTCTTGATTTATCTTCATGAATTTCATGATTTATTCAACATTGAGGTGTTCTACTCTGCTTGATGATTCAAGCAGAAACACACAAATAACTTTTAGTTTAGCCAATTGAAGTAAAAATTAAGTAAAATCAAGTCTAAGGTTGAAACTTTTGCATTTAAAAGAGTAAAATTTTATTAGGCACATTAAATGTTAAACATTGCCTTTTGAGATGTTAATCAATGATGCAACATGATAAAATTGAAAAAAATATCAATAGTGGTGATCCCAACTTTTGAAGCTAGATAACTTATTAATTTTTATTTAGACCTTCCTAAAATAAAGGCGCATTTGAGGTGACATTGAATGCAACTTGAATTCGATAATGCCTTTCATTCAAGGGTTTCAATGTGCATAAAGACCATGGTGAGAAGAACTAGAAATGGGCTTTATGATTTTTGTCAAGCCCATAAAGAACATAGGTGGTTAGGTGAGCTTTACACGAATCGTAAAGTCCACACAAGAATTGGATGAATTTTTTATCTTAGAATGAGGCATCTAAATATAATTTTAAAAATCTAACCAAGTTTATTCTACAATATGTCAAGTATAGGAGAATGGTCTATTTTTAGACCCTTTCAAGATTTAAGGTGCATGTATTTTTGAGATTGTTAAGCTAAGGGTAGATATTGAAAATCTAAAAAGGGTATAAAAATAGACCCTTTCCTATGGAAAGAAATGGTGAGATTGGGACAATTCAAGTGGTGGGAGCTTCCAATTTTGTAAAATGCCAATGCAAAATTACACTTGAAAATCAATCAAAATATAAAAATAAGAAATTATGTAGGTTATTTATGTATAGGAAAAGGGTTTAGGTAGAAGGTTTTCTTTTGTGTAAAGTAACAAAGAGATTTTTTTCTAGCTTTTTTTGTTTTTTTTTTTCATTTATCTTTTCCATTATCCTAATTTCTTTCGTTGTTTTTTTTTGGTGTGTTTTTGTGCTCCTTCAGAACTTTCATCATTTCAAAATCTCTTTGCATTGCCTTTTTTTTTTTTGTGTGTTGCTTTTGCGACGTTATGTCCTCCTCTTTTTGTGTTATGAAACAACACCATCATCCTTATTGTCATTTTTTTAGTTTTTTTGGTGATTGGCATTTGTATCCATTTTGCTACATGTTCGTTTTCTTGTTGTGTTATGTGTTTTTTACTTACTGTTGTTGATGTTTTCTTTTGTTTCATATAGGTTTTTATGTTTTTGCATTTTTGTCGCATGTTTTCAGCCTTATGACTATCTTTTGTTTAGCAAAATCTACTTTTTTCTTGTGAGATTTACACAATTTTTATTAGTTGTTACAACGATCATTGTTCATCTCCTTTTTTGTTAATAGCCTAAGTGTTTTTCATTTTCTTTCGTGTTGGTAGCTTGTGACATCAACCTTCATCTTTTCCTTTGTGACATAACTATCACATCTTTTATCTCATTGATTGAGGAGAAGCCTTCTTTTTTCCCATGAATTTTGTTCTTCAAAAAAATGTTTGGCAATGTTTTCACATTGTTAGACTTTGTTTCCTTCTTCAATGAACAATTTTGGTTAGTAAAACATTTTTATTACTTCTTACTTTTTTTTCAATTATTTGTTTTTGTGATAACACTATTTGGTTGTGGTTTTTGTTTGTTTTTGGTTTTTAACAATATCAATCTATTTGCATGTGTAACATTTTCAAAATTTCTACCAGGATTGTTAAAGTTTATTGCAAATAACAATTTTCATTTTAGTCTTGGTTTTGTTTATCTATAACCCTTTGCATCAACATCAACCCCTATTATTTCTTCTAGTTTTGATGTTGTTGATGTTGATGTGATGTGGGTAGATGATGCATTTGGATTATATGTGCAATCATTTGATGGTGTTGAATCTTTTGATTTGATTATTGAAGTTGATCCTACTCTTTTTGCAAGTTTTTATGACTTGCTTATTCCATTGACTATCGATGATTTTGTATTGATGTTTATGGCAGTTCACATGTTGTTTATTCTTGAAGTTTGAAGATTTTCATTGTCAGCATGATTTTGAAATTGTTAGTAATGAAGTTGTTTACCATGATGTTATTATGTTTGGAGATGTTGACGTTCATTCCCAAAGCCATATTTTTAAAACATTGATGAAAAGGAATTAGACACCATTCGTAAAGGTGGCCGAAAACAAGTAGACATGTTAAAATGTGAGCCAAAAATGCATTTGATGAGTGGCAGGAATTTGGGGGTTTTAACACCAAGAAATCAATTGCAAATCTGGTAAAAGATGGGAAAATAGTCATGGAATTAATGGATATGTTGGCCATGTTCATTCTTCAAGTTGCAAAGAAGGACAAGATGTTGGTTCAAAAGATGTGTTAACCAACAACACTAACAAGGTTGAATATGTACTTTAATCATTTCTATATGTACAATTTTTTCATTTGTGGTTGCCAAGAGATCGAAAATGTGGATTTTGAGGAGTTTTCTATATTTAATATTGAGATTTTGTTAAAGCATCTCCAAGAATTGATGGATTAACATCATTAGATGTTTTGTTGACAAACATTAACCTACTATTGACTACACCATACTTGATGTTATTCACACTTTCAAAGAATTGGCAAAACATCATCATGTTGATGGGCTTTTAGTAAGCTAAGACCATACCCCATGTTCTTGCATCTTAAACCCAAGTGGAGACCATTTGTTGAAGTTTGGTTTACCACTACATTAGTGGGTTAGAACCAATTGCTGATTATCATAAATAAATGGACAATGGCTTTTCTTCATTTGAAAGACAAAGTTTTGTCTAACTTAACTTTCCATGTCTGTTTGTTTTTTTTTTAGTTGTCATTTTGTGAATTTTTGGGTGGTTTTTTTAATAAGTTTCATGTATGTCTACTTGTTTAGTTTTGCTAATGTTATTTTCAAGGTTTTTTGTGGCAAATATATGGTCTTGAAAGACTGGCCACTTTTATTAAAAAATTTGGTCATTTGTTTTTGAATTTACATTTTTTAAAAAAATTGTCGCCAAAATGAAAAAAATTGGTAAAAAAACAAATGTGGGTCACTTTGCTTATGTATTTATTTCTTATGTTTCATTGAGTTTTACTTTTGATTTTTTTTGAATTCTTGCCATGTTTATTTGTGCAAACCTTTAAAGAAAATTTTATAGTTTTAAAAAGATTCATTTTTCTAGACGAAAAGAAAAACTCGTTAAAGAAAATTAAAAAATAGTAAATTTTAAAAAAAAAAGGTTGATTTTTTTAAGGAAAAGACGACCTTATGAATTTTATAAGGTATTGTTGACTATTGATTGGTAATTTTACAAATTTCATAAGAACTACAAGAAATTACGTGTCAAAATTGACCAAAATAAATTTTAAAATATTTTTTTTCCAATATTTTATAAATTGGGGAGGCTTATTTAAGCACCCTTGTGATGTGATTTGGAGGTTAAATATGTTCCCACTACTACTAGCCAATTCTGCAACATTTTCATTAGTTATCTTAATAGTTCCCTTACTTTTGCCATTGAACAAGGGGTAGTCAAGGTATTGTTGATTTTGGCACCCATTGTGCTCATGAACTGGCCTTAATGGGCTCACCCGAGGGCATTTTGGAACCATCATTGGTAGTACATGGCATGTTATTTAATATTTTATGGATCGCCTTTTACACACTTGAGGACTTCCTTTGGTTCCACTATGATTGGTTCACCTCATAACATGGTTTTATGAAGGGGGGCCACACAATCCCCATTTGCATAGGTTAATGGTGATGAACCAAAATTACATAAATTCAGTAACAATAAGTTACTAAAAGTAAAATGGATATCATAGATAAATTTCTGTCTTAAAAACTTGTTATTTAATCAAAACAACATAATTTATGGGTCTTTAGGGATTAGATCATTTCAATATGAGTTCAATTGGTCATTTGTGGCATCTTCATTTGTCATATACATCCATACCCCAACATTGAACATTCTTGTCATTGATAAAAACTCATTAAAACACACCCTTTAAATACAACAACTTTGAACGTCATGAATTTTGGGAGTTCATTGATCTTGGAAACACCATGCAAGTACTTGTTTCTCCCAACATAGATGATGGTTTACACACATGAAAAATCTACAAATGGTTCTTTGCATAATTTAACTTAGGAAGTTTGACAAAGACAAATATCATGTTCCTCAATTGGACTCCCCATATTAACCCAAGCTTTGCAAGAAAAAAATATCATTTCAAAGTTCCCAACAATAAGGGTATTCTCTCCCTAGCCACAAGATCACCACTCACAATCAAATTACAAGAACACCCACATACAACACATTCAAATTGCCATTGTGACCACTCCCAAAATCCCTATAATTCATCATCATATCCCTAATCATTGATCCTTAAATTTGTTTCTAAACTTGCATTCCTCCTACTGAAGCTCATGGTGCAACGAAAATTGCATAGTCTCAACAAGGAAATAAGGTTCTTTCATAGATGGACATTGGTCCCCATTTAAAAAACATGAAATCCTAGCTAAATACCACCAACCAACTATTTGCCACCTTCAACTCACAACAAAAAATTAGAAAATACTTATCTTTGGTCCATCCATTTTTAAATTGGTAGCTTTTATTCCAATTGGAGCACCTCCTCCTTAAGGGATGTCCACCAAAAAAAGAAAAAAAAAAGTTCATATAGAAACTTACGTTTAATCTTCAATCAAGGGCTTGAGTGACCTAACACCCACTAGTGCACCATCCCAAAAATCTCATTGTGGGAGTTTTTGGATGAGATGAAACCCAACCTAACCTCAAGATAGGGTTCTAGGTTGATAGTTTTTTTTTCTCCACATATTGACCTTCAATGGTAAGTTTTTTTTCTTCCCCCACCCCCTACCTACCTACCCCCTACCTCCTACTTTTCCCTTCCTTCCTTTTTCCTCTCCCTTTTCTTGCTCATAATGTGTTTTTCTTCCTTTGAAAACTTTTCATTCTACTTTCTTTGGTTTTCATTCCTTTGTATTTATTTTTTCTTTGTATTTACTATTTTGTGTGGCTTTGTTTGAGGTCTTTGTGACCTCTTTCTTTTTCTTAGTTTTTAATTTTGTGTCTTTATTTGAGATTTTTGTGGTCTCTTTGTTCTTATTTTGGTTTTGTTTTCTTTTTCTTTCTTTTGTTTTTGTGTGCGTATGGAATTGTGTGTGTGTGAAGCTATGGAAGAGGAGGATAAGAACAAAAAAAAAAGGAAGAAAGAATCGGAGAGGAAGAGCAACATGAGGAGTAGTTGGAAAAGGTGAGTTTTTTTTATAGTCTAGCCCTTGCAAACCGACAATGGTAATGGAGGTTTGTTGCCATCGTCATGAGCTCTTGATTATAGTAAAGGTTTGTTACTTTCACCAAGATTTTTTGATTGATTTATATCTCTTATTTCCTTTTTTCTTTCAATTTTATATTTTATTTTCAGTAATTTCTTAATTTTAATTATATATATACTACCTTTTTAAACTTTTATTTCTATCTTGTTCATTTTGTGTTGGTTTTCCTAATACTGGTTTTTTCTGGATTTTCCCCTTGTTTTTTCTTTTATTTAATTATTATTTTTCTTTCTGTACTTCTTTAAAAAATTTGTTTTATGATTTTTTAAAAATTTCTAGTTTTCATTTTCTATACTTTAACAAATATATATTTCTTTCTTGTTTCTTTTTCCTTGTTATTTTAAATGGTTTTATAAAATAAATTTCTTGATGTTTTTTTTAAAAAAATTCTGGTTTTTTTTTTTTACAATTTTCTTTGTTTCTTTTTTATTTGATGTTTTCTTATTTTCATTTTTTGTTTTCTTGTTTTCTATAATTTTTTAAAACCTGATTTTATCTCTATTTTTTCCTATTGGTTTTTTTTTAGTTTCTTTTGGTTTTCTCAATATTGTTTTTTGGGTTTTTAATTTTGATTGTGTGTGTGTGGGAAAAGGTAAGCTTTTCCTTTGTGTGTTGGGTAATTATTTAAACAAGGACCCATGCCATGTGTGAGTGGGATCACTTGTGAAATGATGGATTATGAATAAAATCAACACCAATGCCCATATTGGTAAGAGTTATCTTTTTGAAGTTGCTCAGTCTAATAGGCATTCCAACATGGGGTGTGGGGTCCATCCTCCCCATATAATGACCAAATTAAAGAGGGATGAAAATCTTGCTAGTTTGATTTGAGCTAGTAAGGTTTCTTATGCAAAGGGCTTTAGAGATGTTTGGGATAGCCAAAATTAGGCAAGATCTTCATCCAAAAAGGAGCGTGAAAAAGAGATCATTTGACTTGTGAATTACCATAAATTGGAGATAATTCATGGCCGATAAGTTTCATCACATTGAATTTTCACTTCAAATTTGCATTATGCTTTAAACATGTGTTTTCCAAATTATATTTAGTGGTTTGTGTGTATGTCCACTTTAGGATTCGAAGTATTGCCAAGGAGGCATTCATAGTTGATTCGATGAAGATCATTTTGGCAAGTTGGCAATTATACACATGACAATATGTTCAATTTGCACAAAATGTAGTGGCACATTATTAGAGTGCAAATGGATTATCATTGAAGTATAATAATGAGAGTTCTAGTTAGAGTGAAGGTGAAAACAATTAGCTTGACATTCCATTTTTGGATTAATACACATTTTGTACTATGGGGTATGGCATCCATAAATTTTCCATGCCACATTTTTGTAAATTAATTTCACCTCCATGGATATAGCCCATTGACATTGGAAATGAATGTATGTAAAGATATTTACTTATGAAAAGTTTGAATTTTATTTATACAAAAACAAGGTTATTAATATCCATATATAATGTATGTGTATTTTTCATTGAACAACAAATTGATTGGATGTATTGTTAGTACAAGACAAAACATATTCCGTCAACCCTATCTTTAAACTTAATACACCCATAATAGTGTTGCATAGGCTTTGATCATTTTTTGGTTCATGCAATACCGTAACCCTTAAACTTAACCTTAATACACCATGATGGTATTGCATAACCCCAATAGGAATAAGGTAAACCAAATAAGGATATAACATCGTTAAATTAGATAAAATGAAACAATTTTAATTGGCGTATGGGCATTGCAAAACACCAAAATGATCCAAAGGATATGCATTACTTTAATGAAGGTATTGGGGTAATGTAGATGTGAATATGGTTGGATACGATATTGTCAATGTGTCCATGGGGTATTTCCATGAATGAAGTAAATGAGATTAAATAGTTACAACTATGCCTACTTGGATATTGCAAAATAATAAAATGATATAGTCCATTTGCATTACTTTGATGAGGGTAATGCATATGGGCATTAGGTTGAATATGTTATTTCCAATGTGTCCTTGGGGTATTGCATTGTTGAATTAAATGAGATGAAAGTAGTTTAATAGGATTGAATGTATTATTTTACAATAAATTTGTTGTGCTCATGCAATAGTCTAAGGAGGGTATTGAAAAAAGAAATTAGGTACAATACGACATTTTCCTTTGCCCTGGTAGTATTGCATTTCAATAAAATCATCTAGTGAGTGTGCATTACCTTTATGAGGGCAATGTGATGATTAATTAATTTATATATATTTTTTGCAATTTGTGTTAAGGGTATGGCATGAATTTGGAATCTAATAATTGTGAAAAAGTTCAATGAAGGTATTGCAAGAATAGTTACATTAGTGGATTGATGTGGAGTGAGTAAATATATCAAGTTCATTTGCAATAACTTCATACGGGATTTAATTGTTGAATTTTATAGGGCTATAGAAAAGAAATTTAATTTAGTTGCAATACCTTCAATTGGGTCATTGTAACATTGTTTTCGACAATCATAAAGTTACAAGGTCTAATAGGGAGGTAGGTAGGTGGGGGAGGGAGGAGGCCAAGGTGTTAAGCGTTATTTTAGCAACCCTTAACACCTTATCTTGGGTCACTCCCCTTACCTCCTTGGAGATTTTCAAAAGGGGGAATCACAAGTTACCTGTCAACTTCTAACTCTTCTACCTTTTGATTCCTAACTTCTTACTCTAAAGATTCTTTTCCCTTTTTTTCTTTTATCTTGGCAACAACAGAGAAAGGTATAAGCTTATGGTGTCCAATCTAGTAGTATCCCTCCCTTTTAAAATTTCTTCCTTTTTTACTGATTACCTTTATGTTCTTATTTATGGGTGCTATAGGCAATCATTTCACTCTTTCTTCTTGGCTACTTTTCCTTACCACCCTCCTTAACTTGTTGCAACCTTAAACCAAAATTATTCATTCAAAGGTCATTTCAAAAGGGTTATGGAAAGTTATTACACACCATAACATCTCACATTATTCAAGGTGAGGTTACAACATAATTTTTCCAACTTGGAGTTTTTCCATTCCCATATCTAATTTATTTTTACTTACTCCTTCAACTTTCCCACTTCATTATAATCCTACCTCCTCTATCTACTACTTTAGAGCCCTTAATATATTAACCCAAATGAAAACATCCCCCTTGATTTCTAATTCTTAGGATAGCCTTGCTTCCTGTTTATATCTTGTTTTTTTGCTTTTGCAAAAGGGCAAACCACTACTTGCTTACTCCTAGGTTCCACATCCAACAGACTCCAATTTCCTCCCCTTTTCTATTCCTAACCCCTTTACTCCAACAAGTTTAAATACTTTTTATTGACCTCCACTAGCCGCTTCCCACTCACCATGCTCATGAGGTCCTTCCCTTGTGCTGCCACAATTGCCAAGAAAAAAAAGTCAGCACTAATTCCTTGCTTTTCAACTCCTTGGAGGCGCCACTAGTGTTGCCCTACCTTAACCCTAATTGCTTAGAATTTTTTAAGAAGTCTCCTTCCCTTTGCTTGTACCTTTTTATCCAATGAGGTTAGCCTGTTTTGGACAAGAAATCTGATATTGTTTTCAAGTGACCAACCTACCTTCCCCTTTTTTTAACCAGGCCACCCCTTAAAGCTTTAGTGGGATAAGGGCATACCTCTTAACCTAATCCCTTAGACTCAAACTTAACCCTCAAAATTCCCTTATCCGTCGTAGCCTTCTTAATCAAAATCAGATTAGGCTAATTTGGGCCCGACACAAGGTGCATAGGCAAGTACTCTAAATGTAAGTAGGTAGGTGAGAATTGGTTGAGCATGGGGGGGGGGGAAGAAAAAAAAAGTTCACCAAAATAAAAAGCCAACCTGGATTGATGAAAGGGCAAAAAAAAAGGTCAACTTGAGTTCGCCACCTTGGTTACCCAAGGGACAGGGAGGGATGAAAAAGGTGCACCCATTAGTGCATCATCCATCCACATTGGTGCTAGTTCACTTTGGCCATCATCGATGACAATTAGTCAAGAGGGTGGATCTCTTAATCTCTTGTATTCCTCTATTCCTTGGGGGGGGGGGGGGGGGGGGGATCCTCTCCTGACGCGGAGAGGCCCCCCCCCTCCCCCCCCCCGCCCCCTACTTGGGAACACCCCCCCCGCCCCACGGCCATGCCTG
>Ga0116229_10011700_pt1 | contig 12863 bp, 14 predicted proteins | sample S1TSphgellanicum_3_FD_87313 | JGI IMG/M metagenome (GOLD analysis project Ga0116229, IMG submission 87313) | Host-associated microbial communities from peat moss isolated from Minnesota, USA - S1T2_Fc - Sphagnum magellanicum MG | ecosystem: Host-associated > Plants > Peat moss > Unclassified...
CACATTACATCTTCATATCACTTGGCCAATTTTTCAAGATAATCACCAATTTGTCCAAGTTTTACATTCACAACTAACATTGTCACAAACTTGTCAATATTTTAGTAATGCTAAAAATGTTTTCAAATTTTAATATGAGATCCGAAATACTCAAAACTTGCCAAGCAAAGAATGCAACATTAGGAAGGGTTTTTTCATCATTGCAAAGGCCATTGATTTCCATCTTCAACATCTTCTTCTTCATCCAAAATAATATAAGACATTGAACAATTATGAATTCTTTTCCTTGTTGCAAAATTTTATTGATGACGTGTCTTGGATGCATTTGTGTGAAATTTGTTATTGGATTTAGTTCTTCTACCACATGAACATGTATTGTACCTTGTGTTACTTGTTGTTCCTTTGCATCTATGGAACAAATTTGAATTCGGGGCCCTCTAGGCATTGATTTTAATGGTTGGTCTATTGGAAAATACAGAAAATAGGCTATTTACATTTAGAAAAATATACTTCAAACCTACTTTTACAATGTGAAAATTTTAAATTAATGCATATGAAGAAATATCTTGTTAGTAATCATTCAACTAAAAGGATTGCATGTATAATAATTTTGTGATGGGTCTTGGTTCTACCTTTTGTTAGTTTGACAAGTAAATTACCAAGTACATTTAACATGCTTTCACCCTCAAAATAGATAAAAAATGAAGAAGATATGGGCATTGAAAGTAGGTATTTAGATCACTCAAATTGAATAAAAAATGAATAAGATATGACAATCTAAAATAATGGGTCATTTTTGGAAGGAAACACATTATCTATTTTGATAGGTTTTATGCTTCTTCTATGTTGTTCCTTTACTTTTGGAGCTTAAAGAGATAATGTAAAGCTTACCTTGACATTCCCATAGCTTTTTAAATCATTCAAATCAAATAAGAAATGAAAAAGATTTATAAGTCTTTAGTTGTAGGCCTATGTGTGTTGTTAATTAGGCTTGTCTTCCCATGGTGGAAACTAAAATATTTGTCCCATATTGTTTGGCTTCCATTTCGATAATCCAAATTATATAAGCAAATGCACTAGGATGATGGAGAAGCAAAGTAAACATGAAAATGTAATAACCATTTGGGATGAGCATATAAAAAAGGCCCAACTTTAAAGGCTAAGTTAAATGAAATAGGACTCTATTTGTATTTTAGGTATAGGCCTAACCTAATGCCTATGTTTAGCTTTAGATTAGGTGCTTGGGTCTAGCTTTAACCTAAGCTTAGACAAAGGGGCCTAGGTTTAGACCTAACTCATCCCTAGGTAATTAGGTGGTTGCCTATGATTAGGCACCACATACATTATAGGCTTAGGTTATGCCAACTGGCATTAAACTATTGGTCCACCCCAAACCCTATTAAATTACAACACATGTCATCCCGCCATTGGCCAAATGCATTAACCATCATAGTTGTAACACGGTTGACCTCTCGACTTAATCTTTGCTATGGCCAATCAATGGTGGAATGCTTTGGGTGTGCCACATGTCACCACATCATTGGTTAAATTGACATAGTTGAAATGTAGTAAAATTACAACCGAATATTTTGTTGACGTGATATGAAGTCAAAAGATGAAGTTCATCCACTAGTTGAGGGAAATTGACAACATCTCATGACTAGGTTGGTAAGATAGTTTGCAATTAGAATGGTTAATGATGGCTATTAATGTGGTGTTGATAGGTGGCAAACACTTTCAACTAGAATGTCATTTTCGACTTATACTTGTTAATTTTTTTGGTTTGTAGTTGAGAAAAGTATTTTTCAATTGTAAAAAATACTTTGCAACTATTTTTGTCACCTTCAACTATGTTTTATAATCAAGATGTAGTTGAAAACATAGTTGCAAAAGGGGGGTTTTCTACTAGTGGGATCCAATAACGGTATATAGCAATGATGAATTAAATATTTTTTGTTTAAATCTTTGCAAAAATTATCACTAACATTTGGCGACCATACTGGGGAACTAAAATTCTTCAACATGGAAAGTCTTTTAAGTATTCAGAGAAAGTGAAAAGAGTAAATGGAACAAAGGAAAATGGAGATGGGTGAAGTAGATTTAGGATTTTGTTTATTTCATGTGCTTGTTATGTTTCTACCATGTGGATTCTTAGATGTATTAGGAGCATCAAACTTATAAAACAAGATAATCAAATTACGAAAAATGACCAAATTTGGAGTAGAATATGTGGTAGTGTACCCAAATTGGTTCATTCAATATGAACATGATATGGCTAACTTTGTCATATTTCTAGATTATTATCACAATGTGTATGAAGGATGGTATGAGTGTTGATAGATTAAATGAATGCCATCAAAAGAGAGAAAAAATGGTTAAAAGAAACAATATTGGTCAAAGAAGGAAAAACAAGGTTAATACAACATAATAATTATGGATGGACTTTGATAAACTACTTACACACACCAAGAAATAAACCAAAATGTAGTGAATGGAATTGTTTCGTGAGAAGATTTTTGAAATTACTAAAAAATGTTCAAAAATTAATATTAAAGAAACTACATGGGGGTATTGAAGTCTAGAGTATTCAGTAGAAAACATTGACAATTGACACTTCAAAATAAACTAAGTATAGGAGGTGGTTGCTAGTAATGGTATGTTTACTTACTTTAATATTAATCAAGAAAATCACAGGAACTTATCACAATATTAGTTTATTCAATAAAAAAGAGTTTACAAGACCAAACATCAATGCTTTAATAGAAAAATGGATGCCTTGTGATTTACTATGGGCTTTTAGATGCCTTAATTTTGAATATGTGTTGACATTAAGAGGCAATAAAGAGTATTGCTATGAAGAAATAATGTTAGAAATTTTTTAGTCAAGTTTATCATTACCAAATCTACATGAAAAACAAAATTACGTTGAGAACAATACAAGAAATGGTTGTAAAGAAAAGATAGCAAAATGTCTAGAGCCTATGACAGATAAAGATAGAAAATGAAAAGAGCAAAACAAATTGAAAGACTAAAAAGACAATTGTGAAAAAACTAGAGAAATGACCATTTTAACTCAACAAATAGATAAATCTATTAAATGGAAAGCATGAAAACCGATTTTTAGTCCAACAAATACCTATCAATCACCTGAACCTTTGGCAAAGGGACCTACAATATTAGCAACTTAAACCATCATTGAAAAAACCTTGTTGTCGCCCAGTGAAGAAACTAAACTATTTATTCAATCTAGTTCGTCGACTACAAAAAATGAAGAACTATCAATTAAAATTAATATACCAGAATTGGTTACACCATATTCAACTTCAATGTGTTTAGAATTCTAGATTGGGTGGCAAAAGAAGGATGGCCATTAGTATCTAAGCGGAAAATTAATGACAAATTGCTAGCAGAAGTTAATAATATCAACAAAAGAATAGTAGGGTGGAATTTGTTCAAATTATTTACTCAAAGCACAAATTTTGTTAGAACAAATATTTGACCAAATGTGCATACAACATTGACAAAATAGACTAGCATACTAACTATGAACGTACCTCCCATCATGGATGTCACATTGCTAATGTTTTAAGAATCCAATTACCAAAGTATCATGATAAGGATGATCCGATATTATATATTCAACAACTAACCAAAGTATGTGTAACCAATGGTGAGGACACAAACGATAACAAGATATAATACTTTCCAAATTCTTTAAGAGAAAAAGTTACCAATTGGTTTATTAAATATGAAATTGCACATCCAACAACAACATGGAATCAAGTACAACAAGCATTCACCAAGTCAAGATATGTTTCTTGGACTTTATATACTAACGATCGAAAATCACCAAGGCATTTATGGAAATTGGGAGAATCTTCCGAAATATTATTATAGTTATAGAAGTAGGGTTTTGGGGCTCGGCCCTCACCACCCCCATGAAGATGATCTATGGGGTTCATGACAACGCTTGGCGAGAGTAGTATTCTACAACTAATAATTCAAATTAAAGAATTTTTCTATTTATTAAATAAAACCTTACATGATTTAGTGAAATTTGAAATGAAGGGCAAGTTGTAGCAACATTGTGTTATGCACAACAAAAAAAAATCAATGGAAGACTATTATGATCGATTCCTATGACTATGTGTAGTTATTCCACAACAACTTGATGATATTTATTTTTGTGAAGCATTTAGAGAAGGATTACGGACCAAAGTAAAAATGCTTACCATTGATATGCCACAAAGAACATTGGGAAAAGTAGCAAAATTTGCAATAACTACGGAAGAAGAATTACTAGTAAGATGGAAGAATATAGCAACATATCGTCAAGCTAATTTTGACAATGAAGAATTAGATGATTTAAATGAAGAAAATCACCATAAACCAAAAATATGGATATTAAAGTACAATTTGATAGTATTAAAAAAGGTGTTTATTGTTAGAAATGTTGTAATGAAACACATTTTACTAAAGAGTGTAAACTTTTACATAAGTTATGTCAAATATGTAAAGCAATGAACATAATACAAATCATTGTCCAAGCAAAATATTAAGTGGAAGATGTCCATCAAGGGAAATTGTATTAGTACATGTAGTGCAAGTTAAAGTACTAGTAATTCAAGAACAATAGCAATAAAGTTATGAAGCACCGCCACAACAGAATCGATTTGGTAATCAACAATACAATGGATAAAATTTGCGTGGACAACAAAATCAAAACAATCAGTATAATCAACATGGTTATAACCAAAATAATGGATTTTGACAAAGAAACATAAGATGTTTTTGTTGTTGTAAAGAAGGACATGTAAGGAAGGATTGCCCTATTTGGAAGAAAGTTATGGAGGAAACATTACTACAAAATGTGGGTGTAGTTCATTAGTCCCTATTCACTAAACTAGTGAATTCAATGCTTCTTCACTAATCTTTGTTCACTACAACTAGTGGATTCACTCAAAATCTAGTGAAGTCACTTGGCATATAAGGACACCTTTTGTTGTAGTGAAGAAAACAAAAAGTCTAGACCAAAAGTTGGAGTGAATGTGGCTATGGTCAACTAGGACCAACTGATATTCGATGTTTTTGTGACCACAAAAGGTCAAAAGGTTCATATGCCTAAGGAAAAAATTCCTGAGAAAGAGCTAAGTCCTATGAAAGAATAATGAACTAAATGGAATGAGAAAAGAATGTTCTTCAAGATGTAATAAGAGAACTACAATCCATAGAATAATTTGAAGACAAATCGTTGGAGTTATTGAAATGTAACAACTTTGAACCCGCCAAGTTGCAACTAGATGGGTTAAACAAAGATACCTCATTGGGATGTTTTTGCCCCAAGGTGATTCGCCAAATGGAAGTTGGTTGGTAAAAATGACCAAGGAAGGATATCACGTAAAAAACCATGCCAAGATGACACAATTAGGCATGGCAAAGGGAAAATCAAGAAAAGGTGTCAACATGACACAATAGAACAAGTCGACAAGTGAGGTCGACATGCCACAAATGCATAACTTGACAAGTGAGGTTGACATGATTGGGAAAACCAAGTCAACTATTGGAGTCAACATAATGGATTAAGACAACTCATCAAGTCTAGTTGATAGTGCTAGAGACGAGAAGTTCAACTGGAAAGATGGTATGAACAAGCAATTAAAGACGATTAAAGATATTATTATGCAAAACATTAATACCCAAATGAAAGGCATTGGTAAATCCAAAAGACAAGAAGAGATGTTCGAAGAAATTATTAATACAATCGGGATAACATCTAAGGAAAATCCAATATGGTTGAAGAAGAATATAGAACTTTTTTCACAAAAGAAGTTGGAAAAGAAACCATTGGTGGAAAAGGATGAAATTTAGAATTGTTGTGAATTAGGAAACATCAAAGAATTACTAGAAATGATGTGAATTTAAAATTGGAAGTTAAACTAGGACAATTATTGAGGATTTCTCCACAACTCAGGTTAATAATGGATAATTATTTGTTGCAAATGAAAGAACCCCAAGTGACTAATGTATGTAAAATAACCACAATGAAAATTGAAGATTTTGATGACATAGTGCTAGTAATTCAAGTTCGAGTAGGGAAATTTGGAGTCTAAGATGTATTGTTGGATGGGGGGTTCAGTGTAAATATTATCTCGGAGAGTTTAAGGAAGGAAATCGGGTTGAGAAAACCTCTACTAGCTTCGTTTGTGGTAAGAATGGTTGACCAAAGGAAGGTCTAACAGTTGGGCTTGATTAAGAACTTGAAAATCAATTTGGTAAGCTTTGTTTATAAAATCTCAATAATAGTACTGAACATGGAGAATGAAGTGAAGCACATTCCACGCTTTTGGGAAGACTGTGGTTAAAAGAAGTGAAAGTGCATCGTAATTGGGGTGATAACATCCTTATTATTATTTTTGAAGACAAAACAATCACGTTTAACACTATTAAACGTGTAAATATTAAATCATCACAACAACCCAAAAAATTGGATAATGAATTTCATTGGGAAGAAGGGTTTTTTGAACAAAAGGAGGGGGAATTGTATAGAGTAATTCTAGAGTTACGGCCTATAGGAAAAGTAATGCCTAAAGAATTATACTTCTTACTTGAGATCGATTATAAAATGCTACAACCAGAAGAGAAAAATGAATATCTAGTGTCTTTTTATGAACACTAACAAGTGAAGTATTAATTCTTGATGAGATAGTAGATATAACCATCAAGGACAAAAAAATTGTTGGTTGGATTATATTTACTGAAAAACAACTTGCAAAGCTAAACTTGGGAAGTGAAGAAAAACTTTGAGATGTATTAATTAGTGCAGTTTTACTAATTACATTTTAGTATCAAGTCAAAGACCTATTAATTAATTATAAAAATGTATTTGCATGGAGTTACAAGGAATTGAAAAAAATTCTTAGGGAAATCTGTGAACATAAAATTGAATTCATGGTAAATGCTCAACCTATTAGACATAGGCAATACAAAATGAATCCAAATTATGCCTTGAAAGTTTGAAAAGATTTAAATAAGTTACTTGATGTAGGATGTATTTATCCAATCACTAGTACATAAAGAGTTCAATTCCATTAATGAATTCACTAGGTTTTGTAGTGATTTAGGTGAATTTTGGTCCTAATGAATTCCTAGCAAATTTGTTAATTGCTTAGTGATTGGGGACAAGTTGATACAGACAAGTAAAATCACTATTAAATTCATTAACATATGAACAACTAGGAAATTTTGAATATTTTTATTTGATTCAAAATATTTAATATTAATTATTTAATCCAGATTATTTAATATTAAATATTTAATCAATATGATTTAATATTAATGATTTTATTCACATTATTTTATTTAATTATTTAATTTATTGTGTACTAATAATTTAATTCAAATTATTTTATTCCTTCCTTTTTTAAAAATTGAAATTTTCAAAAAGATTTGAAGCTATTTACCTTAGGTAAGTTGAAAATTAGCACCTACTTCCTTGTGTGGGTATGCAAATAGGTAGGAAAGGGAAATATAAATGGAATAAATAACTAAGTTTTTTTTCTTTTACTTCACAATTTCCATTTAAATTCAACCGTTTCTTCACTCATGCCAAATTGGCATATGCATTTCTATGTGATAAGTCAAGGGAAAACATGTTCTTTATATAGCTTGTGACATGAGATTCAAAGACAAAACATATGGGTTTAACCTTTTACTTGCACCTTAATTTTAAATTGACATGCAATTTAACCTTTTCCAAAAGCCAACTTTAATTAATAATATCTTGTTCATATTGCATCCAAATAAAATGATTTAAATTTCATTCTAGATTTTTTTCCAAAATATCCAAAAAAATAAAAATAAAAATTGTTAACAAAATAATTGAATTAAAAAAAATTTCATGTAAATCTTGCATTTCAATACATTTCAACAACAATGTTTTGAATACATTTTTTTTCTTTAACCATCATATTTTTTTCATATTTTGTCCAAATGAAATAAAATTAAAAAAAAGAATTTTTTTAGTATTACATAGTACATTTTAATTACGAATTTTGATACAAATAGTTCATAAAATATGACATATCAACATATAATAATGTTATTATTAAAACCTTTCAATGTTACATAGTTTACATGTTAATTTTTATATTATACTCATTTTACTCAAAATTTTTTAATTAATATATTATATAATAAATAAATATTCGGTTTGTGAGTATCGACAAAGGATAATTAGCTGTTTTCAAATTTCTAAGAACCAACATTGTGAGAACTGATTTAAATTTTTTTTTAAAATGTTGATACCCTTGTCCAATGTAGAATTTTTAAAAATGTTTTTTGGGGAGAACTAGAATTTTTGTAAATTACTTTGTGAAAACCGAACCTGGCAGGTATCATAAAATTGTGATACCCACCCAACATTAAAAAAACAATTGTTTTTACAATGGCCATTGGAAAAATAAAGGCATAAACCATAAAAAAAGGGCCAGAGTGAACCAATATCCACAGTACACCATGAAGGATGGATGGTAAGTGGTAAAGAAACAACATTCTGCTAGGTTTTAGTTCCCTAGCTAACCATAGTGGTTAGTATAATTGCTTCATTTGCTACCTACCCACTAACAACTCACATGTGGGTAGTTAGTAGGTAGGTAGTAAAGACAACCCTTATTTATGTATAAATAATTTACTTACCTAGTAGTGACTTATTTCCTACCTACCTATACATATATACAAGATTGATTTCTTACAAAATGGGTTACTAAGTTTAAACCAAATATTAATTCAATTGAGGTTTATCTATATTGGGTCATAATAGGCATCCGATAGATGATGTGTTGGTGGGTGTTGGTTCATTTTGTTGTTGTTGAAGGAAATTTAACAAACTCAAAAAGAAATTGCCATAAATTAATCACCATAAGTTGAACAAGACCATCATAACTATATGCAATGCAAAATGTGTGAATTGCATGAGAAATATTATGAATTTTTATACTTTGTTTTCATGTATTTCAAAACAATTGAAATAACCCAACAAAACTTTATTTATAAACACATAGCAGATTTGGAAAATGTTTAAAGGAATAAGAAAAAAAGAAAAGGGATAATTTAAACGATGTCAAATTAGCACCAACTAGATGTCATAATCTCTCCATTTCAACAACCAATTGTTTATAACATGTCAACCATGGTGATGGGGGGTGTGTCCTTAAGGGGTGGAAGTTGGGAAGTAGTTAGGCTTACCACTATTGCTTGACTTAAGATGGAGGATGCTTACATTCTTTGCAATGTAATTGAATTTTTTTGATGAAAAAAGTAACCAAGACAAAAAGAGGAGGGCCTTTAGGTCCTTTGAAGCTCCAAATGTCATTGGCACAATCATGTAAGAACACATCAACTTGTTTGTGTAGACATCCAAATACCTCAATTGCCGAAGGGAGGAATTGATCAGTGGGGTGTTAATCATGATAACCCCTTTCTTTAGCTTGAGTTGCAATGAAGGTAGTAATTCCTTGAATTGCGCAAGATTGGGGAAATAAATCCATTCATATTGGGTTGATAATGGTAACATTAATTAGAGTGTGATCCCATCTTTATTGAACACAATGTTGATTCGTCAACAAAAGGAATTAAATGTGGCTAAGGGAAGCACATGTAATTGTTCTCATCCCATGTGGAAACAATCATCTTGCATAATGGTAACAAAAGTGTTGCAAATTGCATCATGGGTTTTTGTGCACTATGTAAGAGGTGGATACACATAAGGTTGATGGGATGCATGCGCATTGAAAGATATTTGTAATTGAAAGATGTGGTAATTTAAGTTGTGGAAAAAACTAGGGAAGATAATTGAAAGGTTGGGAACATTGGTCGAACTAAAAACCAAATGCCCACCCCAAGGTTAGAACATCATAAAATTCGAGCATGATGGGGTTTAAATATTTTGTTAGAAAACATGTTGGAGAAAGTATGATGGTGCAAATGTTCCAAGATGGAATCTTGAAGTTGAACCATTTGTTGTTTGATGAATTGTTCTAAAGAGGAAGACACACAAGTTGGGGGCAATAGAAGGTCGCATGCCACCTTGAAGTGTTGTTGGAAAGGGAAGGTGTTATTGACTTGTGCAAAGGTTTCAAGAAAAAAAGGATGTTGATTAACCATAAACTTAACAACTATGATTGAAACTATAAAGGCCCAACTCCCTATGTAAGTTATGAGGGTGATGGTGGTTATTGGTATGAATTTGATGCCATCGAAAGTTAATGGGAGAAAAAAATGTTTACAGGTTAAAACTCTTTCTGGGCTATCAAAGGATTTTGGACCTAAGAGGCATCCAAACATTTGAAGGAAGGCCAAGTTAAAACAAATAAGGAACTTTATGAAGGTGGAAGAGGGAGGTGTGCATCATAAATAGATACAATGGTTGTTGCATGAAGTAATGAGTTAAAATTCCAAAGGCTACTTGAACATCACCCATTTTAGGGAAAAGGTCGACATGTTAAACATCCTATAATAATGCATATTTGATGAAGGATGATGTGATGATGTAGTGCTCAATAGATATGTCGGTATTTTAATTCTTTTAGATGAGGTTAAACTAGGATGGGGTGTCAAAGTTAGGCGGTAGGCCACAAGGGGACCATGTGACACATTTTTGAAGTTGGATAGAAAGACTTACAGCATGGAGTTCGATCTGGAAATGTTCATACACATGATACAATTGAAGGGGGACCTATGCTGTGAATGTCATTTATAATGAATGGAAATAGACACGAGGGGAAATAATTAATTGTAGAAAATAAATACCTAATAGTACCCTTCTTGGGTGTAGTTTGATGGGTTCCCATGGTAGATGGAATGATTATGACATTGCTTTCACATTTATGTTGATCGTAAAATAGGGGAGACTCAAATTCATAAAATACATGAACAAAAGGGATAAATTGTATGATTCCCACCTATTGCATGAAGTTTTGGAAATTTGACCTTTATCGTGCATTCCAAGGTTGGTGCTTATAACTATCGTTGTCACCATATTCACAACACATAATATAAAAATAACTTAACTAGTACACCACATCCAAACTTGTGACTAAGGTTGCTACATTTGTATGGTTGGGGCACTTGCATTCACAAAAATGTTCTACGTGGCCAAACATGCATTTGGGACCTTCACAACCGTAGAAACAACAAATGCAATCTCATTAATCATTACCATAATCTCATCGCCATCAACCTAATCTCACCCAACAACAAAAATAAGCATTAGGTATAACTTACCCGCACTAAACCCTAATATCTATGTGTAGGCAAATTAAAGGTCAAGCATGGCCTATTTAATAATCATAGTTAGGTGGTGACCTTGTCCCATACCTAGCCATTAACCACCACAATTATAACATTTGGGTTCACTTTGTGTTGCAATAAGCACATGTGGGAAGGCTTGTAGCCTTTTATTTAGAGTTTACCAAACAATATGCATAAATATGCAAGAGATCATCACACAAGATTGTGTTTGCCTTGTCATGTAGCCCAAAGGTACACAACTTGACAAATTTCCTTACCCTTCGATAAAAAACTAACAATCCCAAACATAAACATAGGAAACATGTGGAAAAACCCACAACACAAGGGGGAGGAACTTTTTAACATAGACATGCCTCCCCCCTTGTAAAATCTACTTGTAAACTATGACAACAATTATGCAGAAATTCAAAAGTTAATGATGTGACTTGATGGTGTGGCATTCCACCACTTGTCGGTATCAGGAGTACTTATAGGTAAGTCACCCATGTGTTGCTCCTATGTTTTGTGCCCTTTTGTGCACTTCACGCCTCCTTGTGCTTTTCACGCCATACCACCATAAAAGGGTTAAGCAATGGCCCTTTGCCAACCTAGTTGAAACCTCCTAAAATGATAGCCTCCTTCACCATAAGAGTGATGGTAACACCTACAACATGTGTTGTATGTGAGAGATATCAATTTCTAGGATTTTATGTGAAATGAATCCCAAAAATAGGAAAATTAGTCTTTGGACTCTCAAAATCAGAATCTCCAAAGAGGTTGTAAGCCTATTATTATGTAGAGCTTGCTAAGACAAATATGATGATGTGAGAATTGTTGAAATTTAAGCTTGTATGTGGAAGATATGGTTCATTGAAAATCATAGATGGATGAAAAATCATACATCCAAATTACGGATGGAAACCTTCCACTCAGATGAAAACTAAAAATTAAAAAAAATTAAAAAAAAAACTTCTTGACATGTGTCAAGTTCAGATTAATGCCGAACCTAATTATTAAGTTCAAAAAAAAAAACTAAAAATAAAGCAGGTTCTGATTAGACTTGAACATGGCCCCCTACCTAAACCTATGCTTAGCCGCGATGTAACCTTCAAACCTCAAGTTTGGAAATTCAAAAAAAATTAAAATAAAAAAACAAAAGTGGCTTGGGGTGGGTTTGGGTTGGACCACCTTGGCCTTATTTGCCCAGGCTTTGCCCGAGCTTGGTGGGCCATGGATGCCATGCCAAGTCCGTAAGCCCAACTCACACCTTAGTTGAGCTAAAGTTTGGTGATAATGGCTGTTGGAGCTTTGTTCATGCATGAGCACAATGGTGTGGCGGTTGTGTGTTCTAGTAGCAATTCGACTTGCCAAGCTACCCCCCCCCCCCCCCCCCCCCCCCTTTTCTTCTTCCTTCTTCTTTCTTTCCCTTTTCTTTTTTTTTTTTTCTTTTTTTTTTTTTTTTTTTTTTTTTTTTTTTTTTTTTTTTTTTTTTTTTTTTTTGGTTTTTCATAGAAGTTTATTTTTACTTTTTTTGAATTGTTGGCTTCTTTTCTCTTTTTACAGGTTGTTAGAATTTA